>JAABUK010000066.1_pt1 | contig 244129 bp, 42 predicted proteins | sample 5559141 | NCBI WGS metagenome assembly JAABUK01 (sample SAMN10711869, study PRJNA513367) | rock metagenome | isolation source: Antarctica rocks | place: Antarctica: Victoria Land, Pudding Butte nord | collected 2016-01-03 | reverse complement strand
ATATTAATAAAAATATTAATAAAAATATTAATAAAAATATTAATAAAAATATTAATAAAAATATTAATAAAAATATTAATAAAAATATTAATAAAAATATTAATAAAAATATTAATAAAAATATTAAATTCTTCTAGGAGTACTAGTAAGTACATTAATATTATAATTAATAAATATTATATTTACTATCGTGTTATTTTAATCTTCCGTTGTTTTTTTATTTTTTTATTTCGAGTCAAATGAATTTATTTTTATATATATTAATATATAAATCGCTAGTTTAGTTTTTAAGAATTTAATGAAATTTTTAGATTTCTTTAAACTTAATATACTTTTAACGATATCGAATTACTAGATATATATATTAAGATTTAATTCTTTTTCTTTCTAGAGTTAGTATATTTAAAGTAATAAATAATTCCTTTTTATTAATAATATAGAAAATATTATTATATATTTTAGAATATCTCTATAAATTAATAAAATTATAATAAATATAATAAATATTATAGTAGTAAACTACTTATTTATTTATTTATTTTAGATATAAACGCGGCGCGTTTTTTATATATTTAAAATTATATTACTTTATAAAGTTTTTATTAATAATATTTATTTTTAGTTCGAGATTTCTATCGCTTATAATTATATACTTTATAAATTAAATATTATTTGGATTAGAAAGTATATAATAATTAATATATTTACTACGCGAAATAATTACTTTTTATTATCTCTTTAAAACGGAGATTTCTTTAAGAGTTCGCTATTTCTCGTAATTTTATAATTATTTATATAATCGACTATTCTAGACTTTTTTTAAAGGTATATAAAAGATATATATTTATATTTTTTATAATAATAATATTTAACCTCCTTAAGGTTTTATTTATATAATATTATTTATTTATTTATATTTTTAGATTTTAATAAATCTTTTTTCTTTTAATTTATATTAGACTTATTTTTATCTTTATAATTATTTATTTTTAACTTTTTATAAAGAGTTAAATAATTATTTTAATTATTACTTTTATATTTCTTTTTATTCTTTATTAAATTATATTTAAATCGTATTATAAATATTATAAATTCGTTATATACTATAAGAAGAAACGGAAACCGATTAGTTTTTTATATAATATCGTCGCGTAGGTATATTAATAAATAAGTAATTAATTACTCGTTATTATAAAAAAGTAATTAGGTTTCTAGTAAAAAAAAAAAACTAAATTCCTATATTATCTAGTTTAATCTTAAATTTATATATTAATATTATATATTTATATCTAGTTATTAGTTTATTAAATCTTTAATATATTTAAAAAGAAAATTAGAAAATATCTTTTAACTAAAAGTCTCCGTCGGGTAATTATTTTTATAATTATTTTAAATATCTTTAATATAGCCTTTTAATATAAGTATATATAATATCTTTTTATTATTAATCGGAAAATTATATAGTATAAAATAAAAAGTAGTTTTATATTATTAATTTAATTACGGTAGTTTTTTTTATTTTTTTTATAGAAGTCCTAGAGTTTATTAAAATATAAATTTCTTTACTATATTACTAAATCGTATTAATTACGACCGATCGTCGAATTACTTTTGGATACTACCGGGGGTAAATCTCTAAATATAATAATAAATAATATAATTAACAATTACTCGTCTTTAATATCGTGATAATAATTTTAAATTTCGTATTTTAGTTATTTGTTTTCGCCTTTAATAAATATAAATATTATATATTTTCGAAATATTCCTCGGCGATACTTTATATTATTTAATTTAATATTAATAATAAGGTCCTCGAGTTTATTTACGGAGTTTATATTAATAATATATTTATTTTATATTTAATTTACTTTTATATCTTTAATAAATTATTATTTAAAAAGTTTAAAGAGATTAGAATTATTAAATTATAATATTTAAAGTATATATAATAATATAAAAATAAATTTATAAATTTAATAAAGATCTTTATTACTTTATAAGAAAATTAATCTCTAAAGAACTCTAAAAACTAGGAGTTACTAACTAGTTATATAATAATATATTTAATTATAATATTAATAATTTATCAATTACGTTATTAATTAATAAATTTAATATAAGAGTTATATATTATATATATAATCTTTAGCTCGAGTCTTAACTACTAAAATTTAATTTTAATATAATATAATATATCGTTAATAAGAAAATATCTAAATATAAAAGAAATATCTAAAATTTATTATATATTAGTTATTATAGTCTTTATTAGATCTACCTAGAGTATTTATAAATATAGGCGCGGCGCCCGTCGTGACTTTAATTACACTTTAGTTACTACTAGATATATAGTCGAAGTAATTATCTAGTAGGTTATTAGTAACGTAGATTAGTAAGCCCAGATAACTCTCTATTATAAAGACACAAGCGATTTGATTAAGACTTTTCCAGGGGACTCAACCTCGCGAGTCTTATCTGATATACCTCTAAACAACAATTGACTATATCAAGATTTGGAATTCCGCAGCGCCGCACTACTCAAGTTGCGGCCGCACGACATTGACAACCAGATACCCGCTAATAAATCATCGAAGTTTCGACTAATGACGTTAATGAGATTCGTTCCTGCGCCAGCCAGATACCTTGCTCCTCACTGTGACTCCGATGCCATCCGGTCATAGCAGTCGAAATTTTTACAAGGATCAGCGTCACAGCTACATGTCATCCTCCCCGCGGTCATGCGATGCTGCTTGTTGCCGTTGCTGTCTAAGACATATTTGTGCATCTGTGGATCGACCTCGAAACAAGTTCCACGGGTTCCATATATGCCTTTCGGGCATGCAATGTCGCAGGCATTGTCGTCTGCAAACACAATTCCACCTTGTGGCTAAGACAGATTTTCGTGTTAGTTCTCCGTCTTACTTTGTTGTGTTTGTTTTTGGTTTTGATTTTGGCAGGGGAAAGGGTAGGGAATTAGGGAAGACTCACGGGGCATTTTGTCCCTTTATCTGTCAGATTGTCGATCTTAATTGGATCACCGCATTGCTGTCCACCACAAGGTCCATCGTTGCAATGACAAGTGTAGCGAGTGGTAATGCCTGGCTGATCTGGATCACACTTGCCCCAGCCTTTACCCATGCATTTGTCGTCACACCTATTCTGTGCGAGATTCTTGTTGCCTGGATCTGGGCAGATTGGAGAGGAAGGCGCGTTGATTTTAAAGGAGTAGATACCGCAGCCGGTATCTAAGGAGGCCGAATTCGCCATGTAGTTCTGCTCTCCTCCAAGATGAGCGCAAGGGGATCCAACTATCGTGTCGAATGATTTGCTGCAATCACTCGAACAGCTGCCGTCTCCGCCAGTCCACTCGAGATCGAACGTGTATCCGTTCTCGGCATCTGGGTCCGGAGGCGGTGTCCGCAATCTGATAGATGGTCGCTTGCTTCTATGGGGAATGACATTCCCGTGCGCGTCTACAATCTGCACCAGCATCGCTTTGGGGTCTTTCATCACTGTACCACAGAAGTTTTTGTATACACCGTTACCGTGACCGTCGTTGAACAAGTTGTATAGAATTTTGGAGGGGCTGTTCATATCGCATTTGGGGGAGGCACTCGGGGTATCGGACCCGGGACCACTATCGCCAATCTCCATGTATATTTGCTGCAGCGTATCCAACCAGTCGGGAGGATCGATAGGATGTATGTTGATTGATACACGATCCTCAAGACACTTACAATCTTTGACGTTGCCGGATGTACATTTGTTGTCCTGTCCATCGCATTTTGAGCAAAGCGGCTGCGAGGCTATCAGCATTGCATTGTGTTCAGGACGCGCTGCACGTATTGAATGCCGGACTCACCGTCTTGTCGTCTGTAGGGCAATCTGACTTGCCCTCATCGCAAGGGCAAGGTTTCATCGGAGATACCGTGCATAATCCGTTCTTGCCTTCACAGATGAACGAATCACATTTTGGATAGTGTTCATCGCCTTGAGCCGGACACGTAGGCTTGAAATCCTGCTCGAACTTCAGAAGCTGCTCTTGTACCAGTACTATCTTTCCATCTTCCATAAGCTTGTGTTGTATGTTTGCTGTGGATAACAAATAAAGGAACGTTGTGATTGACACAATCCGATCCTGGGAAACACCGTTGATATTGCGAGGTATTGCATCAGCCCCAACTACCAGGGCTTGGCCGAAAGCTGCCGCATATTGTTGGTTGTCAAACGTTGGCAAGGGAAAATTCTGGGCGACTTGCATCGCGGTTTCGGCTAAGCCATAAAGTGGTTGACCGACGCCCATCGCATTCACGATATTTGTAAATCCACTGAGTAAACAGTCCGCGATACTAGTATCAGCACGTTTATCAATCCGTGTCCCTCGCTTCGATAACGGCGCTTGGCAATTGGCTTTCTTGAAGAAGTCATTGATAGCGTTAGCGACATCGTTGTTAGGCGCGTCGAGCTCAATATCTCCTCTGGTATGGCCGTTTCCTTCCGCCGTTATAGTACTTAGCGGTCCGCCCGATACACCTGATGCCGATACAATCGGAGTGGCAGTTACCTTGACTGAGACAGCCTTTAGATCGTTATCTGCTGTTTTGAAAACTACCTCGCTGGCAGTTGAAGCACTATTGATCTGTGAAAGAGCGCTAGAGGGGAGATGGATATTTAGTGGAGGCGGCTGTTCGGCCCCGGATTGTGCTGTCCATTTAGCAGTGAGGAACGCAACAAGGCCTGCAAAGACGACTCCAACACGACCAGCTCCTCTGCTAGCTGAGAGCCAATTGGTCTGGGCGCGACTGACAAGGCCATCATTATCCTTTCCGAAAACCTTGTCAAGAGCGTCTAAACATTTTGTATCTGTAACGTCCGCACACTCAGACTTGACTGAATCCTGTAAGTTTTTTTGGAGATCTGGACCCATAAGAAGGTAGATACCGTCCTCAGGTATGTTCTTCGCGTCCGTGGGGTAGATGATAAGAGAAGTTCCGGCAGGCGTTGGAACCCCGTTCTAATTACCATTGAATAAGTCAATCCGTTATCAGACTGTTTGATTGTAGCATGACTCACTGTAGTCTTCTGGTAATTGGAGATTGCACCAATATTCAAAGTCACCATCGACCCATCTCGCTTCTGAGGAGGACTTGTAATTTGAGGAAGTATATTGCTTAGCGCAGTGTCCCAGGAGCCCAGCAAAATCATTAACGGCAATAAGTTATACATCTTTTCCAAGACAGAAAACGGACAATATGCGTTTACTATCGAAGACAGAGCAATGGAGAAGGTATACCGCTTATGAGCTGATACTTTGATATCTGACGGTTTTACGGCTCGAAATCGGTCGGAAACCTGCTTATGTATCATTTACGGTCATCTGGCAACATCTTCATGAAAGCCCCGCACCTGGTCTCAGGACAGATATGATAGAGGGCGAAGTTTTTCCTTTGGAAGTGGCAGTGGAGTTTCATGTTAACAGCCGTAGCAAGTGATCCACAGGAAGGAATGCCTGCGTTAAGTCATTCTGGAATGCTATCATGCCGTTGGCTTCCTGGAATCCCAAACTCCCTTGGAGGACAGGCGGTTAGATACCGGCTGAGCCAATGCGTTGGTCCTTCCTCAGTAGACGGAATCAAAGAGCGAGTTATGGATCCCTACTCTAAGCCACGATGTTTTGTACGCCACGACCGCGCCTTTCTTGTTTCAAGTCTCCAGATGGATCCACGTGCCGAGTGGAAGGATTTGAATGCATGACAGCTCCCGCGCTTAAGATCATAGCTGATGGATCAAATCTGGTCTCGAGATAGGTATCAGTAATAGGTGGCAGAAACGATTGGACGGGGCTCGCTAGACCGATGCGGCAAAGTTCCTTGAATCTGAAACAGCGCAGCTGACTTGGTCTTGAGAGGGCTGAGGCGGCAACAAAACCAACAACCTTCTGACACAAAGTTTACCGCCGCCTCTACAAGTTCCTGCCGACCCATGCGATGGCCTTTAGGTAATATTATCGCGGATGTGACATCAACGAGCAATATACAGAGTTCCATAGAATCTTTAGTGAAGAGAATTGTGTAATGGGTGGGTGACATACTCTCGTCTCCATAACTCTAGTTTTAGAAGGGATTGTAGCGCTCTGATATTTACGAGCCAAGCCCGGTCGGATGTTTCGCTGATAGAACTTCTAACAATTACCTCTAATTTTCAACTGATTTCGAGATGGAGAGTAATACGGAGCATCGCTCCAGGTTTGCTCTTCCTAACAGTCCTCTGGCGAATGCGAGTGATATTGACCTCACAAGGAGGGGAAGCGGATTGACATAGCCTCAAAAGGCCATGCTTTGAAACTCGGCTCGCTACTATTGTTTTTGCTGTACGATACTGGATGATGTGCCTGAAAACAACCAGTGGAAGACTCACAGATCCTACGTGTAAGTTGTTGGCTCTCTTTTGCTCGAGCTGTGTGATCCTGGAGGGCAGCAATTATCATCTTCGCAGTCCATATGCTTCAGGATGAGTCTCAATTCTTATAGCCCCTGGGCTGAGTCGCATCCTTGGATTCCTGATAGACATCGGGTGTTTCATAATACAGGTTGGCGACAATAGCTCTTTCTATAAGACCACCCGCTTGCTACTCATCTGGGAGCTTCGAACACACAGACTAATCTTGATGATGCCAACGTAACACCTTTTGCTTGTGACCCTAGTAAATCAGCTGTTATTTGCCCTTCTTCGAAGAAGTCCTCGACGCTGAAGGTATCGCTTTATCGTGTCTTATCAATCATCAGGATCAGCCGCGTTTGAGTGGAATCTCCTGTTAGGAAATGATATCGAATCCTCTAGCAATGGCCACGGCCATACTTGCACTTTGCGACTTCGGCAAAACAGAATGGATAATCTCCAAAACGTGTACAGACGGTCAGTATTACCCTATACGGTAATCTGATAGAGCTTGATGGCCATTGGGGTTTGAAAGCTGATTGCGCCCCAGCTCAAAAGATAAAAGGGCACCTAGAAAGCGCCTTTGACCGTATCAAACTGCCAAGTGACGAACTTGATAAAGTCGCCAAGGGTGCGCAAGGCGCCAATAGCGATGTCGGAGATGCAGCAGGATATCTCTTCGTTCCTATCCAATTCGCTCAGGTCAGCGAGAGGCTGGCAAACCTCTACAATAACGGTAGAACAGGATATATCAGCACAAGAACCAACGACATGACGCAAGATGGTGATGTGGCTGGGAAAGTACCAGGTCGGAATGATGTGGTTGGTATTCCTAATTCTGGATATGCTTGTCCAGTAGTCTTGAAGCTGATCCGATCTTGTAAACAGATGATATACTGCACGAAGAACAGATGGATAAAACGAACCGCATACACTCCTCCCTTATATGGAGACCAGGTATGGGGCTACGCAGTCGACGAGAACACAATACGGCAGTGCTTTGACATTCCTCTCGGACTGCCGAAAGTAATGGCGTTCACGATATTGTTGGGTGAAAACAACCCCAGGGACACAAAACCAGACATAGTGCAGATATGCCCATGGTATGTATGCCTTCATTATCCGTGTTCCAAGAGGATGTCATCGAGTAATCGTCAGGATTAATTCGAATCCAGGTTCCTTGAAAAGGCCGTGAACCGTGACGAACCAAAAACCTGTAAGAACCTTGCGAACGTGGCGCAAGGTGTCTTAGACAAATTCAGAGATGCCAAAAAGAAGACTGCGGATGGATATGTTGACTTCCCAGACGCAATGGTACACGAAATGACACACACGAAGGTTGGCGGCAGGGCAAAGGTAAGCATACATCCTCCCTGGCCGTCTAATCAAGGCCTATTTACCGCTTGACTACATCAAATAACAGCGCAAAAGCTGACTAAATGATATTGATACATCTAGGATGCTGACGGCCTTGGTAGCTATGGCTGGGACAACTGTGTGCGGGTGAAAGACACTAACAACGCTGATTCGTATGTTTTTCGTTTTCTTACTCATACATCGTCCATAGTTGTATAGTTGTGTAGCTGACATTCTGATCATCAACAGCCTTGCTCTGTTGACTACAATAGTGAATCTCATCATCAATTGCGGTTATAAGCCAAGTCGAGGTAGGCCATTGATTCCAATTTCCTTATGACGTATTTGGAACGAAGATAGCACCAAAATACTGACAACGGCCTTGACGCAGATGGGACAATAGAGGTGATCAAGGGCTGGAAAAAGCCCCCAAAGCCATCTTCCAAGCGAGCGCACAGCCAAAACTTGCAAATAGCTGTGGAAGGAGTGAAGCCTTAGGTTGCCAAAAGTGTCGACGCGATCAACCAGAGCAAGCGAGGGATTCAGGGTAACGCGATGTGAGAATAAAGCATGAGGCCGGGCTGCAGTGATATAAGCTGTAGGGAGACGCGTCCAGATCACATCATAATAATAAAGAAAAGCATTTTCTTCTTGAGAACACCTCGTCTTTGCTACCGGTTGTATTTTCCTATTGTATTACAAAGTGTGGTGCATCGAGTAAAAATGAGTGTGCCGCGTATTTTCCTGGTGGGAAATTTGAAAGTCGATCCTGGCGGTGCCAAGACACCCTGCGGACCAGAAGCAATAAAAGGCGCAAGGCTGCACTGCCACTGCACTGCCACTGCGGCTGCACTGCCGTTGAACACAGCCTCATCCTACCTGAAATCTGGCCTCATGGCCTCAGAGGGAAAGATACAGCTCCAGATGTCCAATGTCTACATAACTACTCAAGTGGCCGACACAGGTCTGTCACCTACATTGCGTCCACAAGCTTCGAGTGTTGGAGAAGGCGGTTACAATGGTATCCATGGACTGGAACGGGGCGATCTCAGCTCGCAAGACATGGCGGTCGAAGCTGGCCTCAGCATTCCAAAGGTCCAGCAAGAGGAAGAATGCGCACTTCGAAGCTCTGCAGGAACATGGGCCCGATTCCAAACAAGATAATACTGTCGTCATTGCGCGACCGACAAAAGGGGCGGCGCAAATCGGAGTACCGCTGTCGCAACAACAATCTCCTCTTTTCGGCTTGCCTCTCGAGATCCGACAGATAATCTACGAATTTGTTTTCGGGCCATCACTACTACATATAGAACCCTTGATGGACCGTCTAGCCCATGTGAAATGCCTGAAATGGGAGTCAAGTGATGGCTGGGAGGGACATGCGCATTGTCGAGCTGGTCTGATCCCAGGGGTTGTTAAAGTGGACACTTCTGAAGACCCGAACGACCAACTGCTTGCGTTGTGTTTGACTTGCAGACAAATGTACGTTAGATGAAACCTCTCTTTGTCCGCAAATGGTACCAATGCTCACACCAGCCTGTACTGACTCAATTCACAGCTACAACGAAGCTCTGCCCTTTATGCTATCGGTTCCCATGTTCACAATGTGCCAAGCTCCCCGCATCTTTGTTACCGACAATTTGAGACTGGGCACGCTCACTCGGATCCGGAACCTTAATCTGAGCGTTTACTTTTTTAACTTCCCACAGTTTGAACTTCCTAGCGACGCACCTTATAATATGCCGGGTTGGATGCAGGTTTGCCGTACGCTTGCCTCTATGACAAGCCTACGATACCTCTGTATCTTCATCTTGCAAGAGCGCTTCCTGTGGTCTTTTAAATTCCAATCTTACGACAAAAACGTTGAGCTCGTTAGCGAGCTCCTGGAGCCGTTAAAATCCATCAAAATGGCTCAGGGAGGACGCTTCGACGTTATAACTCAAGGCTGGAGGGTGCCGTATAAGCTTAGCGACGATTTGCCTTTCAGAGTGATACAAGAAAGACCGCCGTCTCTTACTGATCTAGCTAATCGTACCCTAGAGTTAGGGCACGTCTCGCAATCTTCTTATATAAAATTGGCAAGTATGCCCTGGCCAGGCTCGTATAGACCATATACCGCTCCAACGATCTGTCTACCAACTCCCGCTCCCACATAAGAAAAAAGCAGAGAAGAATCTGGCAATCCAGAAAAGGAGACGAACTCCAAAGCAACTCTTTCAACGCCTCGACGCCTTTTTCAATCCATCATCTTCAACATTGACTGGCACAAAGACTTCGAAGCCATGAACCTCGATACCACCCACCATAATCTCTAACGTCGACAGACCTCGTTGCCTTTAACCTCAATACAACACAATATAGCCTTCACGTCGACAGACCCCCTTGCCCTCATCCTCCATACGGCATAGCCTATTCTTCGACGTCCACTGACGTCAGGCTTTCCCCATATTCCCCCAAATAGTTGCTGTCCCAAAGATACTCCTCACTCATTACAACGAATTATGGACACATCAAGGTCCCCCACCAAGTACAGATCATCCTGTGATGGGTGCTATTTTGCTAAGCTGAAATGCACAAAAGACAAGCCCACATGCCCTCGCTGCAAGAACCTAAGCTTGATATGTCATTATAGTCCATCTCAAAGAACGGGCAGGCATCGTGCGTCAAAGTCCCAGGCGTCATCATCAAACTCAACGACAACGACAAGCATGACAGCCACAGCACCCACAGAACCATTGGCCTCACAGGTCTCGGAGTGGCAGCCGGCTGTATCCTCCCAGGCCAGTACCATAGCGCCAAATAAGACTCTGGCACACACCTTTGAGAAAGGTTCTTGGCAAACGAACAATGACCGGCCAGCATCCCCAATGGACACGACAATGTCGAGTTGGCCGGGCTCAGGAGCCATGCTGCACGACTTGGATTCGAACCTCCTTGGCCCCTGGCGCAACTATCTGCCCAGTTCAGACAAAGACGACGACATTTTCAAACTTTCCGACGATTTTGTAGGGGGCTCCACAGGCATGACCCCCCCGCCTTCCGACGACCAATCCCTCGATGTAACGACCGGGGCGCTCAGTTGTAGCAGCAATGTGCAGACATACAATTACTTCAACTCGATAACGCAAGCCCTCCACGAGATGTATAATTAATCCAAACGGCCCGGTACCCCGGCCCTCGAAGCGACGTTAAGCTACAGCAAAGAAGTGACCGCACAGGGCGAGATACTACTGAATTGTATCCGTACTGAGGACGGCACCCTCATCATCCTCTTCGCGGCTCTGATAACGAAATACCTCTCCCTGTACACCGCTAACCTCTCCCTCACCTCCTCTCCCTCCTGCACCTCCCTCGCCGAGATGTCCGACACCTCCTCTCGCGTCACGATAGAGAAATACACGATGGATGTCGAGGACGAGGAACCTTTGCGGATGGAAATCAGCTTGATGGAGCTGCAAAAATTAAACACGCTGTTGATGAAGCTTCGGGGCAAGTTCTCGTGGTTGGACGTCGGCTATGAGGGCCATACGTATGAGACTATGCTTGATTTTCTGAGCATGAGATTGAGGGAGGCGATGAACAAGCTGTAGAAGCAGAAGCAGAAATACAAGGGTGAGGCCTGATAAGTGTAGGCTTGGATGGTGGTACGAGTAGTAGACAGACTTTTTGCAGTACTATTTCCTTCCACAGATGATAAATTACTTACCAGATATTAAATATTTCCCTAGATATCAAATTGTAGAGAGGATGAACTATCCAGCGGTTAAATCAAGAGGTGTTTTCAAGACATTTTGTATTACAGAAACTCGCACTCTCTTAACATGTAATAGGGACGGACATGAAAGAGACAATAACGATATAAAGGAAACGGGTTAATCAACTTTCGCAAACCCCTCTTCCCCTCGATCTTTCGATCCCTCCAAGCCCGCTACCCCGTCATCTGTATAGTGGCGTGAGCGATTCTTCGCCTTTAGATTCCTCCGCGCAGTAAAGAGACCCTGGATAGCCAAAAACCAAGACCCTGACAGGACTCCAAAGCCGTATCCCTCCTCTTTTGGTACTCGACGTGAGAGGTTTCTAACGAGGCGAGAATTTTGGGAGGAAGGGAAGCTGGGATGGGTTGTTGAGAGGATCCTGAGACGTTTTCTGTGTGTGTGGCGGAGATGTTGGTGGATTGGGTGGGAAATGAAAAGGGTTTATGCATTTATATGTGTGTGTGTGTGTGTGTGGGAGGGGGGAGAGGGTTAGATTGATTGATTCTTGCTATTGGGGTGGATTTGCTAGTAGATAGATTTAAAGGGAAGAATGTGTGAGTTGTTTACTTGTAGGGGTGTTTGATTTTTTCGTTTTGTATAGGGTTGTGGTGGGGTGGATTGGGGGTTGTGTTTATTCTATATATTAGTTGTATAGTGTACAAGGTAGTTACAAAGCGTCGTTGGTACTCAATCTATATACTTATTATATATCTCATAATAAAGAAAAACGAAATCTATGATAATAACAATACTTCAATCTCGCATTCTATTCTCTGACACAAGTAGCTCCTCGCTTGAGAAATCCCCCCAATATAACCAACAAACATATACACATGATGCTCCTGATTACTCGAGACCTTGCTTAATCAAAGCCGCCAATTCCTTCACCTGTAGAGAGAAGTACACCAGTTATCATGCTGATCATTGAGATAAAAAGAGGAAGAAAGGTACTCACTATCGGCTGCCTCATCATACTAAAATGATTGACCTTGATAGTCGCAAAGCGCATCTTCCCTTCCCCTAACAAACTATCCCACCCATTACTCCCAAGGTCACTCCGGTGCTCCAGTAACCACCGCATTGCCTTCGGATCGCCTTCCTCAACCGGTAACTGGGGATCTTAAGGGTTCTCACAGACGCCATTCGTGGCCCAAATGGCAAACGTCTTTGGAGCCGTCTTTGCATCCATGAGCGTCGGCTTGTACTCGTCCAGAGCCTTGATGGCAGAATCGAAATGCGGGAGAAGCCATTCTGGCGCTTCGCCGGCTCCGGTGCCCAGAAGGCCGATTTGGTCGAGGAAGTGTTGAAGGCGGGCTGGGAGCGGTCCTAGACGAATGGGGCAGGGGGAGTCGAGGGAAATAAGGCGCTCGACCTTCTCACCTCGCTGGATCAGTTGCTGCGCTACTTTGTACGCGACGACGCCGCCGGTAGACCGGCCGCCGAGGTTGTAGGGCCCCTTGGGTTGGCGGCGCTGCACTTCGTTCTTGTAGAGGGCTGAGACGCCGGGGATACCGCAGGTGAAGTTGGCGGGCGTCTTCATGAACGGGCAATTAAGGCCGTAAACGGCTGTGTCGGAGGGGGAGATAGGAGAGATAGAGGTGTACGAGAAGCCGGAGCCGGAGCCGTCAGGGAAAAGGAAGAGCGTTTGGGATGCGGTTTTGGGGTTACCTTGGAGGAGGAAGGGATATGGCAGGTGGGTGATTGGTGGGTTTTGAGGACGCCTTTTCGGCTGATTTTTCGACAACTGCTGACACCTCCTGGGCCGACTTTTCCACCACTACTGGTAGACTGGGTTTGGATTTGGGGAAGAGGGTATTTTCGACGGCAGCGACAGAGATGTTCTCCGTAAAGAAGTCGGGAGAGAGGTCTTGGTTGGTGGTTTCTCGCAGGTTGGCCAAGATGGTCAAGCTCATGAGGGACTCCATCCCAAGTGACGCGAGATCTGTTTGACCCACAATCTCCTCCACGGGAACACCCATCTCATCGGCAATAGTAGCCCGTATGGTGTGAACCATTCCTTCGTCCTCAGCTGCTGATACTGGCGTGGTGGGGCTTGTATACTCAATAGAAGATCCTCCTGTCTGTACAGAAGTGGGTGTGCGCGAACCTGTCGATGGTGCGTTCGTTTTAGCTGCTGGAGCATCTGCCGATCCATTGGTAGCAAAATATTTCGTGAACTCTGCAACGGTAGGGTAATCCGTGAAAAACTTGGAGCTAAAGTCCATGTCCAACTCCTCGCGTAACCTCGACGATATTGTTAAAGACATTAAAGAATCTACCCCCATTTCTTCGAAGACAACATTATCCGAGAGCTCTGAAGGTGAAGTCCCAACCTCTTCAGCAACTGCACTGAGAGCGCGACTTGGCAGTCCAGCCTGGATTTTCTTGACTGGTGCAGGTGCAGACACTTCCTTAGGCTTTGCTACGTTAGTGTTTTGTGCAGGACCATTATCTCCCTTAAAACCCACCTATGCTGCAGGCTTCTGAGTTGCCCCTCCTGCAGGCGGGAGGAAGGTGTCCAACAAAGTGCGAGGAATGCTCAGGAATTTGAGACCGTCAATAACGCCAATGATCTTGTAGCCGTCAAATAACACTACGTCCCCAACCATCATTTTCCCACTTGCAGACTGCATCTTGACATAGGATGTATACGTCTTGTCTTTTGATAGAGGACGCGCAAAGCACATAGACTCCCAGCCATGAGACACGAAGATATTAAACTTATCTCCAAGGGCCTCTTTGACATTGAGACGAACCCGGACAGATGCCCGACGGAGTCGATCCAGTAAGGACTGCACAAGAAATTGCCATCCTCTTCTGTGGTCTGGAAGTTAAGTTTAGCAGTGGCTTCGTATTCTTCAGAATTGAGAGCGACCTCTTCCATGCCGCGGTAGCTAGCACTATACTCTACAAAGCTTGCAAACAGCGAATAAGCCATGTTGCGATGGACTTTCTCCGCTGTGCCATTGTTGACTCCGTTCTGAAGAGCCTCTACCCGAGGTCTGATAAGGTATTCATATCGCGACCAGGTGTTAAGTATTGCTTCGACGTTTAGATAGGAGACCGTACATTTAGTGTGCTTAACCTTCGTCTCTCCTTCTGGTGTAACGCTGTAGAAAAATTGACTGTTCCAGTCTGGAGATCCGTTGAGCCATCTACTCGTAGAAGCTGTTGCTCACTGCTTTTCGAAGCGATAAGTGGCTTATCGACCTCCATTGTGCCGCAGCTCAGAGCTGGCACCTCCGCGCTTGGTTTTAGCTGTCGGTGTAAACAATCGGCAATTGTGAGTACCATGTCTGCGTATAGTGACGAAGGGTAGAGGGCGGTATCGTTGACCATATGGCCTTGGATCGCGGCCTTGAGTAAGGGTTCTGATATGTCAGACTCGATAATCATACTGGCTTTAGATTCATGGATACTCTCCTCTATAATCCTCTGAACAGAAGTTGTGGATAGTTTTGGAGCTGGTTTTGGAGCCTGTTGAGTTGGTCCGATATCTCCCTTTGTCAGAGTCCAGTCGCCGGTGTATTCAATCCAGTAGTTCTTAAAGTCAAAAGTGTAAGTTGGAAGGCGCAGCATCCGCTATGCTGGATTGAAATCTCTCTGGTACTCATTCCAATCGATTTTCAAGCCACTGTCATATAATGAGGCCAAACTGCCGCTAATGACCTTCCAGGGATCCACCTTACGACGAAGTGAGGGTACGGCAGGGATGTCTGGACCCAAATGCTTTTTAACCATAGCTAGGCAGACAGGATATGGACCAACTTTAATCCAGACTGTATTCTCAGAAACAATACCGTCACGAACGCCGGCCTCAATTCCTTTGGGAAAATTGACTGTCTCTCTGGCGTGGCGCTTGACGTAGGTCGGATTAAAAGAGCCTTCACTGCGGATAACTTCACCAAGGAGTGGGGATAGTACGGGGATAGATAGAGTGTTGAACGTTACACCACTTGCAATCTTCTCATACCTGTCAAGAATCGGATCCACTTGTGAAATGTGGAATACAAACGGAATCTGTAGCTTGGTGTTTTTGACTTTCTCGCGCGAAAGCGCTTCCGCGACCTTGTCGATCTGGTCGTTGGAACCACCGAGGACTGTCTCACTGGAGCTGTTGATACAAGCAATCTTGAGATCATGATCTGCCATGTAAGGTTCGATGGAGCTCACTGACGAGGCAACGGCCAACATAGCGTGAGTATCTGGGGTGCAGTTCGTTACAAGCTCATGCGCTCGTTTGCCAACCAAGGAAATGGTGTCAGCTGCTGAGAGTACACCAGCTGCATTCAAAGCAGCGTACTCACCAAGGCTATGCCCAGTCACTGCTGTCGGGGTAATGCCCCACGATATCCATAGACGTGTCAGTACCATCTGAACGCATATCTGACCTAGCTGCACGACCACGGGAGACAAGTCGGATACATCAGTCAAGCTACCATCAATCAATGGGAGAATAGATGGAAGGCCTTACGACTGAGCCATTATATTGAAGTTATAAATGTCCGTTCGGAATTAAGTAGACTCCTCGAAAAGTTGCTTACCTAACGAAGCATAGTGAGAGCCTTGGCCTGTGAATATAAAAGCAACACCAGGCGTATTTAGCGCTATAGGAGCGATGTTTTTATTAACTGATAAGGTAAGTGATTTTTTTACGGTCGAAAGATCTGATACAGCCACAGCTACACGGTAATTATAGTGAATTCGACGAGCGGTAGTTATGTATAGAAGACTTGGCAATGCCATGTAGGGGTTCTTACTAATAAAGTTAATAAACCGCTAGAGATTATAACGTAAAGACGACTCTGATTTCCCTAATACCACGATAACTTGCGTTGCTCGTGGGTCCTGGACTTCAGGTTCGGTAGCTAACGGAGTATCTTCTATTATCACGCCTGTGTTCCCTCCTGCAGCGCTGAAATTACTAATGTAAACTCGTCGGATCTACCCGTTTGGGCGCGGCCAAATTATTATTTTTAAAGGTATATATACATTTCGAGCCTCTAAATCCCTGGGAAATCCTTTATCTATAATACCTTTAATACCGTAGTTTAGTAGAATCATATTCTTCTCTATTATTATTAATACTTTAATAAATATAGAAATACCCGATACAGTTTCGCCGTGACCGATATTGGCTTTAATTACTCTAAGATAAAATGACTAGTCCGGTCGCCGTTTACGATAGGGGTCAGCGAAAATATTAATAATAAATTCTATTTCTATTCCGTCACCTACCTATGTCCCTATACTATATATTTCTATATAATATATATCGTTGGGATTAATATCAGGTTTATTTAATAACTATTTATATAAATATTATTATATAGGAGTATAAAGATAAATAATTAAAATAGCGTCCGCTAAGTAATTCGTTCTAGATATTAATATAATACCGAGAATATTATCTTTATCGGTTTTAGTATCTTCGAGTCTCTTTAAAATAACTAAAACTACTATATCGCTACGATAATAACTATCTATATTATTATTAAATATTCGATAATTATTTATTTTCGATAGGAATTATCCCCGACTTAAATTATTAAAAATATCCGGATTCGATAAAACGTTTATATTACCGGTAATTATAATATTATAATCGCTAGAGCGAAGTAAAGTAATAACTAGCTAAAGTATAGCGAAATTTGAAAAATAAACGATATCGATATTAAAGTTTGGATTATTAAATTTAAAATAGTAGTTAATTTTTCTAAGAGTAAAGACACGGACTTTATTAAGAATAAAATAAATATCGATATCCTACTCCTTTTAGATTTCTCGCTAGTCGTTACTAGTTTACTTATAGAATATTCCGATATAATTAAACTTCGTGGAGGATATTCTATTCGGGATATAACTAGATATCTCGAGTATTTCGTACGTTATAAGAAGTATAAACCTATATATTAAATTAATTTAAATAGCTTTTTATAAAGATATTCGAAAGAAACGAGAATTAAATAATCCCGGCTCGTTAATAAAATAGTTATATAGAGTATAATTTATATTCTTCTATTATCCCGTTAAGTTAATATAAACCTCGTCGAAATATTCCTTCGAGATTACTTTATATATATTAATACTCTTTTTAAATAACTGCTAAAATAGTTTATAATTTATAATATTTATAGAACCTCCCCGATATTTTAATAATAATAATCTTCGAGTTTATAAATTTCCCCGACGGTTAACTAGAGGCTTTTATATCCGTAGTAGAAATCTATAAAGATTTATTTAAGAATACTATATAATTATATTTATTTATTTTTAATACCGAAATTAAACCTCTACTTAACTCTACTAAACCGGCGGGAATAATTCTATATTTAGATACTCTTAATCTTTCTATTTTAGAGTAGATATCTTTAATTACTCGATTCTAATTAAATAGTTTCTTTAAAATTTCTTCTAATATAGTCTTAATAAAATGAAGAGTATTTAATATTAAAAATAAATCCCCTATATAGGACGAGATAATAGGTACTTTTAATTTATACGAACCTAAAATTTTATAAAAGGGCTCTATAATCTTCTAAAGATATATTTCGTTATATATATATTTTGTATAATATAGTTTATAAATAGTAAATTAGATTTACCTAAAGGCTTTAAATATAGAGGATAAATTAATTAATTTTTAAAATATCGAGGACGGCCTACTAATAGTTAGAGAATAAAAAAATACTACGTTAATATATATTTAATTCGATACCGAGATCTACTATTTTAAGTAAGTAAGAAAGTATACTTTATATATAGAGTCTTAGCTCTTACCTCGTTATTATAAAACTATTTAAATAGATTCTTTATTTTATTTTAACTCGACTCGGCCTTAGTTATAAACTAGCTACTTTAATATATAAATCTTTATTATATTCACTCTCTCGAGCCTACTATAGCGACTTTTACTCGGAATATAATTTATATTAAAATTACCCCGAGAGCCGGTAAATTTATAAGACTTCGGGATAAGTTTATAACTATAATAATAAATAAACTAATATATAATCCGATGATTCGAGTATTAGAATAATTAGGGGGTTTTAATATTATTTATAAATAACTAATTATAAAATTAATATCTATTTAAAATAAATTTTATTTTTATTTATTTAACGAAATAAACTATTTAAGATATAATACTAGATAGTATTTTCGATTACTAGATTAGATATATTAAATCTATCTAATTATTCCACGAGGTCTAAGAGGGTTAAGAAATCTAGTATTATTTTCTATATAAAATTTAACTATTAAATAACTTTATCTTTAAAGTAGTATTTATTTTTTCTAGAAATAAAATTAAAGTAGGTATATATTTCTAATATAATTTTCTTCGGAGATTATAATAATAATTAGTAGTTTAGTTATTATAAGAAGAATATTTATTTTAGGCGATATTATATAAAGCGATAAACGAAAGAATAATAAATTAATAATAAAGTATTAAAGGAACTTATTAAAGAAATATAGAAAATCCTAATATAAAATTAAAAGTAGAGGCTTTAAGGAACATTATTTTATTTTCTTTAATATCGATTTACGAATAACGTATCTAGTCGAGGTAACTAGTATAACTTCGCTTTAAATATTTCGAGACTATTTTATTAATAATACTATAATACGTAAAAGATTCTAGTAAGAGATTACGCCGTAGTATTAATAAACCCTAATTTAGATTAATAGGTCCCTCTATTTAATTTAATTTAAATTATATTAATAGAGTTAAATTAAGCGAATATTATTTTAGTAGAGACTTTAAATATAGGCTCGTCTCGGTTTATAGTATTAAATAATAGAATAAAAGTAAACCCTAATAAATAGAGGCTATAAATATTAATTTCCGATAATAATAATAATTAATATTCTTGATTAATTAATCTAATTCTTAAGTTTATTACCGAAATTTATAATTACTTATAGTAAATAATATAAAAAAGGTAGATTAATAGACTATAATAACCCAAAGGTATAAATAAAGGTATAGGTATAAATATATATAATAGGGCCCCGGTATAATTAAATTAATCAATTAATTAATACCTCTATTTCAAATTCAAGATAAGCGTCCGTCTTATCTCTCCGTTAGTATTATCTAGTATTATTAAAAGAATAGAATATTATTAAAAGAAATAAAGATAATAATTACGACCCTAATAAATTCGTTATTAAGTAAATTTTAGTACGCGTTATAAACTACTAACCCAAATATTAACTCTTATTATAAATATAATATATTTATCTATTAATTTATTAACGAAGGATTTATTATAATTAACTATTAAATTAATATACTATACTTCGATATTTATAGTTTTTTATATAGTATAATTTTTACTTTCTTTACCTATTAATCTAAATCCTTATACGATATCTAATAGAATCTTTTATTTAATATTATTTTAATTTTATTAAAGTCTTTCCTAGTACTCTTACCGCGTATTATATATATTTTATTATTCTCTCTACTCGATTATATAATCTTTAGTATCCGAGGCCGTTTAATAAAATCGTACGCTAAAAAAGTTTCTTTAATATATTTAGGTTCTTTAATACTTTTATCCGTAAATAAACTATATATAACGAGCGCGTCTTCGAAAATCTATCTATATCTAGCGCTTTAGTACGGTATCGAAGCGTAGGCGGTATCGTTAATAAACGCGAAATTCCCTTTACTAAAGATAGAATATTTAGAGTAATCGAAAAGAGCCTATTTTTAAAACTTATCTATTATTAAAATAACTTTTTATATTACTAGGTTATAGTTAGCGAAATCGCTCTATATTACCTCTTTATTTAAAAGAATTATTTATTCGTTATATTTTTATTTATTTAAAGATCGATAAGTTACTAGATTAAAAAGAGTACTTTTCTCGACTAAATATATTATAGTTAAGGAATTTAGTTTTATATTCACGATATTATTCGTTATAAACTCCTCGCCTAGAATAGTTACTACTCTTTCTATTAAAATTATTCCTCGATAAATAAATTCTTTAATATATTTAAAATTCGCCTTTATAGAGTTTTCTTTAAAAAGAATCTATTTATATTTCGATTTAATTCTATCTCTTCTTATTATAATATCTATATCTTTAAACTTCTTATCTATAAAATTTAAAATATATTTACTATTTTTTTTTTTATAATATCGATCTATCCTCTATATTAAATCTATATACCTTAATATTCTCGACTCTAAATAGTATAAAATATATAGCGAAGAATACTTTAAATACTTTCGGTAAATTTAATATTTTAATTAATAATATAAAAGTAATAGAAGTATTTAAACCTACCCTCGATAGCGACCTTAATTAATAGTAGTAAATTTAGATAGTAAATATCCGTAGTATTTATCTACTAATACGGGTACTATTACCTTTTATATTTAAAGAAAGCGATAAGTAAATTATTATACTTTTTAGTATTAGAGTCTTTATACCTTTACTTGACAGCTTAAGATATTAGATTAATAAATTAATACTTCTATAATATACGGAATACCTAAATATCGAGTATAATATTTAAGGAGTAGTAGTATATAGGGTCTATTTAAATATTATTTTAATAGAAATTAACCTTACGATACCTTTATATCTATATATAAAGTTAATCGATAAACCCGAGTTTATAGTAAATATAGTTATCTTTCTAGCTTCCGAGAAGAGAGAGTAGTTAAGAGAGAGATATATCTTATATATATAGAATATACTAGAATTTCTTGAGATAAAAGAATAAATTATAAGCGGGGATAAATTAAAAATTAAATTTACTCTCTAAATTACTATACTCTAGCCCGGTACTCTTAATAGAGATTTGGATATTAATTTTATTTTTTAAATATAATAATTTTAAGGTTAAAAGTAAGGTCCTATAATATCGATATCGGACTTATAGATAATAGGGTCCTCGAGTACGTATTTTTAAATTCTAGCCTATTTCGGACACTAAAGTAAAATACCGACTCTAATTTTTATTAATATTATTTTAAGAGTAATTCGAGGAGGTTAATAATCTATATATATATCTCTTTTTATTAATAATTTAAACGTAGTATAATATAAACCGCTTACTATTAGATTTTACGCTTTTGAAGTAATTATTATTTAAATATATAGATTTTCTTTTAGCTAGTTAAAATACTATAATTTAATAAATCTACTTCTTAGATATAACGAGTAAGACGATTAATTAAACGATTTTCTACTTTATATTCTTCCCTTCTATAAAAGTTTCTAATTTCTTAAATAAAGATTTAGATTATATTTTATTCTTATCTTTATTCTCCTACGGGAGTATATAGTCTATAAACCCTTTTAATTATATAATATTAATATCGTTATATTAAAAGTCCCGATTAATCTTCTTCTCCTCCGAATTAAATTACTTAATCTTTTTATCCTATTTAACCTCGAAACCTATATTATTATCGTTTAGAGATATTATACGTTTATTACGATTTTATTTAATACGTTAAATCTACTTCCGATCCTATTTAGGGATCGTAATATTATCTCGCTAAATATAAAATAAAATCTAGGCTCGCTCGAATCTTATTCTCTTTATAGGCCTTACCCGATCCTAGGCCTTAATTAGGATCTTATCGAGAAACTCCTAATTATATTACTAGCTTTTTTCCGTAAATACGGGGCGGCCGTAGAACTAGATAATAGGAGTATTATTAAACTTTAATAATATTCCGAATTTAATAATTACTTTATCGATATCTATAAAAGGGATATATTAAGTTATAGTAACTAGGTCGACTCGTCTTACTTTTAAATCTTATAAATATTACTCTATTCGATTAAAAACTCGCTATTTAATTAATAATAGATTTTAATACGCGTTTTATTTAAAAGTTAAATAATAATCTTTTATATATAATATAATCGAATAACCTCGTTATTAAATAATAATAAACTAACTACTTTTTCTTTATTATTCTTATTATAGTTCTATATTATATAAATTATATTAGTAAAGATTTCGAGCGCGGTTTCTCTCGAGTATTTATTTATTTATTACGATAATAATAGTTTATATTTCTACGAGACTAGTATTTTAATTCAATATTAGTATATTAAACCCGTAATACCCTTACGCTGCGGAACAGGGTAGGGATTACCTTCCCTTCCCTTCCCTTCCTTGGAGGAAGGGGCAGGGAAGGGAAGGGATAGGCCCGGGGCAATTCCCTTCCCTGGTCCAGGGAAGGGAAGGGATTCCCTGCTGTTCCCTTCCTCCCTGCTCTCCCTATAGGGCTGCCCATATATGGCCATGTATGCGCGCATGCATGCCCCATTGCTGCTCCCATATATGGCCCATGTATGCGCGTATGCATGCCCCATTGCTGCTCCTATGTGGCCCATGTATGCGCCCATGCATGCCCCATTGCTGCTCCCATGTGGCCCATGTATGCCCCCATATATGGCCCATGTATGCGCGCATGCATGCCCCATTGCTGCTCCCATGTGGCCCATGTATGCCCCATTGCTGCTCCCATGTGGCCCATATATGCCCCCATATATGGCCTATATATGCGCGTATGTATGCCCTATTGCTGCTCCCATGTGGCCCATATATGTCCCCATATATGGCCCATATATGCGCCCATGTATGCCCCATTGCTGCTCCCATGTGGCCCATGTATGCCCCATTGCTGCTCCCATGTGGCCCATATATGCCCCCATATATGGCCATGTATGCGCGTATGCATGCCCTATTGCTGCTCCCATATGGCCCATATATGCCCCCATATATGGCCATGTATGCGCGCATGTATCCTCCATTAAGTGGTACAAAGATTAGGACAATTAGGAAAGCGATCAAGAAACACCAAGCCTTATACCTGATTTGGACTAGCCTCTTGGCATTAGCTATATATAGTATATAGGGGTAAGAATGGGCCATATTTTGAAGCAGTAATGGGCTCATACATGGGCCATATATTGGGGCAGCAATGGGGCATGCATGGGCGCATACATGGCCATATATGGGGGCATATATGGGCCACATGGGAGCAGCAATGGGGCATACATGGGCCACATGGGAGCAGCAATGGGGCATACATGGGCGCATATATGGGCCATATATGGGGACATATATGGGCCACATGGGAGCAGCAATGGGGCATACATGGGCGCATATATGGGCCATATATGGGGGCATACATGGGCCACATGGGAGCAGCAATGGGGCATACATGGGCGCATATATGGGCCATATATGGGAGCAGCAATGGGGCATGCATGCGCGCATACATGGGCCATATATGGGAGCAGCAATGGGGCATGCATGCGCGTATACATGGCCAGCCCTATAGGGAGAGCAGGGAGGAAGGGAACAGCAGGTAATCCCTTCCCTTCCCTGGCAGTCCCTGCCCCTTCCCTTCCGCTCCCTTCCCTGCTAGAAGGGAAGGGAGCGGGGGTTATTCCCTTCCCTTCCCTTCCCTGTTCCGCAGCGTAAATACCCTAGATAATTCTATATATTTTATTTAATCAATAAAATTAATTATTATCACTATTATAGTAACTATATTTTAATACGATTATATCGTTTAATGATTTAAAGATAACCGCCTATAACGACTTATTTATTATATTTAAAGATATAATTAATTTATATATATTTAATTCGGAGTAAATTCTTTTTAAATTTTTAAAAATTATTATATTCACTCTTTTTATATATTTTAGATAATATCTTATTTTAAATTAGAATAACTAAATAATAATCTTTATTATTTTAGTTTTTATAATAATTATTAAAAATTAAATTCGGGTTTTATTAATATTTTAAAATTTATTTTAAATTAAATATTATATCGATTTATATTTTCTTTAAAAAAAATCTCTTCGCTTATCTCTAAAAATTCTAAATATTATATTCTCGTAATATTTCCAGAGTCTACTATTAATAAAAGAAGGAATAAATATTTTATAATATTTTTATTTAAATATTAAATCTTTTACTTCTCCGGTTTCTTTATTTTTAATTATTAAATATTAAAAAAATTCTTTTAAATATTTCTTTTTTTCTCTTTTTAATATTACTAGTTTCTATACTCTCGTTAATTTTAGAGAAACTTTATATATATTTTTAAAATATAAAAATTTCTTCGCTTTTCGAATTTTTTCTTTATATTTATAATTAGTTACCTTAAAATTTAATTTAATCTAAATATATTTATTTTATTAATATTTTTTTATATATTTTCGAGTTTAAAATATTATTTTAATATAATATATACTTTAGAAAAATTTAGTTTCTAAATATAAATAAATTTATAATATAATATTATTAATAACTTCTTGAAAACCTTCTATTACATTAATTAAATATTATTTAAAATTATCTTTATTTCTAAATTTAGTAAAAGGTTATATAATAATATATAATATAAAAGATATTAATTCTTATATAGAGTAATAAGCCTAGATATATTAATATTAAATTATATACTAGTCCTAAATAGGGTAAATACTAGGAAATAAATCTAAATTTTAATAAAGTTTATTTAGTTATTATATTTACTTTATAATAAATCGCTTTTTTAAAAAAAACAAGTTAACGTCCTCGTTAATATATATATAATAAAGTATTGTAAATAATAATATAAATAATATTCTTATATAGAAGTAAATAAGTAAATAATATACTTTCTTAATTATTAATTAAATAACGGGTTAAGTTATAAAGTTTTAAATTTAATATAAAGTCGTAAAACTAAGTTAAAATCGCGATAACGAGGTAAAGTAATCGTAAAATATAAAAACAACGTAAATAACTAGCGATAATAACTATAAAGTAATTAAATAAGAGAGTATATATTAAATATTATAGGATTATTAATAATAAAGATTTATAACCTTAAAGATATACTAGTTAAATAGAGTTTTAGTAGTTAAATTAGATTTTAATATTATTTTAACTAACTAGAAAAAGTTATTTAACGATATCTCTATAATTAAAACTATTTTAGCGCGGCGCTAGTCCTAGTTTAATTAAATTATTTTATTAACCCTATTTTACTCGTATTCTTTAATTAATTCGTTAACGAAGATATATATAATATTCGATTAATAATTTTATTTAAACCCTAGTCTTTCTATAAGGTTAAATTATAAAATATTCGAAAATAATTATTAGAGTTAAACCCGATAACCGTAATTTAGCTCTATTAGAAAATTCTATAGAAATAATTATTTAAATATAAATATCGCTCTATTAAACTATATTTATATAAAAACGGGGGTATAAATTAAATTTAACTATATACGAGGTAATTATATATACCCGAGATATTAAAAAATTAGTTTTTAAAATTATATAAATACGTACTAGAGTCGCTATTACTATAATTTGAAATAATATTAAATATTTAACTAAATAAACTAAAATCTATAACGATAATTCTATATATATATAGAATTTAGTTTTTAATATATATTTTAACCGGCCTCTATTATTATTATAAAAGAATATTACGCGAATAACGTAACTAACTACGTCTAGTTATATATATTATCGAAAAATATAAATAATAATAACTCGAGAGGCTAGTATATAAATATTGAAAATAATATTAGAAACGATATTTTATTAAATAGATTTAGATAAATATTCTCCGTATTCGAACTTTATTTTATACTAGAAATATAGGAGAAACGTAACTACTAGTATTTAAATTATATATACTAGAGTTTTATTTTAGACTAGGATTTAATTATTTTAATTAACGAAATATTAATTAAATTAAATGAGAAATAGAGTTAAATATATATTACTAAAATAAAGAATAAAGAATTAAATCTAATTTACCTCGAAAAATTAGTTTCGGGGTATATAATATTTATATTTTAAAAAGTAATTATTGAGAATTAATTACAAATTAAATCTTTTATCCGACGTTAAAGGATATTAAATACTCTATATCTTTTTACTAGAATTAATAGACTCCTTAATACTCTTATAAAATACTCTTTATTTTTAAATAAAGAAAGAGATAAAGTTCGAAATTAAAGAAATTTTAAAACGATAAAAATAAAACTACCTCGTTAAATAAAAAATATATAACGAATTAGAAAATATTTAGGAATTAAATACGAATTTTATAAACTATTTAAATCTTTTATAAAAGTATTATTAAGAATTAAAAGTATAATTAATTAATTAAATTCGTCTTTAAATTATAATTACTCTAACGATATATTAAATAAAAAGTCGTTGAATTTAAAATTAATATCTTCGACCTTCTTGTTTTTATTTTATTTAATAATATTTTTTAACTCGCTTTCGACGAGTTCTTTTTCTTTTCTTTCTAATAACTCGACTTCGGTTTAGAGACGAGTTTATTTCGTTAATATTATTTTAACTTCTTTTAATTTCTCTTTTTAAAGAATTCGGAGATTAGTTTATTTTATAGGCGAGAAATATACTAGATTATATTCCCGCTTAATATAAATATACTTTATATATCTATCCGAATAACTTTTAACTATATATTTTTCTAAATACTATTTCTTAATATAACGATAATAAATATATATAACTAACTTTAAATCAAAAAGAGATTCGCGAAGTTACTATTTACGATAATAAAATAAAAAAGAGATAGAGTTAAATATTTATTATAACTAATAATTTACTTCTAGAATAAAAGTTTCGGGAAGAGAACCTAATATTAGAAATATTATATAATATTAAAATTACCCGGTGAAAGAGTAGAACTTATATTAATAATAAAATTATTCATTATAATCGAAGAGAAAATAAAGTAAATAAATAGATATTTATTATATTCGAAAAATAAATAAAGTAAATATATTACTCTTAATACGATTTCCTTTTATTATATAATTAATATATTATTTAATAAATAAGAGCTTCATATTTAACTTCTCTTAAAACTTTTAATTATAGATTCTAAATATAGACGTTTATTAAACTCTTAATTAAATTTATTAAATTTATCTAGTTATATTCAATTATTTATATAAAAACTATTATTTATTAATTCTTAATACTCTTCTCTAAAAGAATTAATCTAGGTCCTATCGAAGTTATATTAAAGTATTGAAAAGAGAGTCTTAATAAAAAGTACTCGAATAAATAAAATTATAAATAGAAAGCGACGAATCTCGAGATATCGATTAGGGAATATCTAGAGCCTAGTAATTATCTTATCGATCGCTATTAAAATTAAGATAATTAAGTTATTAACGGCGACGTATAAATTAAGTTTATTAGAAGGTGTTAACAACGATTCTTTCCTATAAATAAATCGTAGAGGAATATATCCTATATAATCGCGAACTTGTTTAATAAGATTAGGCTTAACTCGATTATTCGATCGTTTACTAATACGCTATCTCCTTAAGTAGGGTCCCTTATTACGTAGAGACCGAACACCAGTAGGAGAATAGGAGCGAACGTATTAGACAGTAGCAGGTGGAAAACGAACTGGTGGACGACGTTCCTGCTTACGATAAGTAATAGACTCTTCCGCTCGACCTACAATCGTATATACCAAAGCACGAGCATAGGTAGCCCTATCCACGCTATTATAAGAGTCATGAGTAGTTTTAGTCTACCTAAGTCGAGCATTATAATACCGCACATAAGGCCAAGGTCTACCACTGACTGCGCGCCCCACCCAAAGAGATCTGGTCGAACGCGCCAATACTGCCGTATCATTCTACTTTTATCGACCGAAGCCGGTCTCGAAGCTGAGAGACAGGCGGGGTGGAGCGTCGGCTTGGATAAAAGAAGATACCAGAGTGTCACATTGTAGAAGTGGACACTTAGAAGGAACGTCGTTGTGCACGAATTAGACAGGTAAATCCAAGTAGAAATACCATTAATTGGGGAGGCTGGGACATTGGCGTGAGTAATATGGAGGATCCACGGTATAATCTAATAGAGGGACGTCTGCGGATGTTAGTAACGGCAATTGGAATTATCTCCGGGATGTATAGTGTATAGTGATTGCAACGAGAATTTTATAGGAGTCAAGACGAGTCCACAGAGGTCGATAGACAACAGTGAGGAGAAGAGCAGGCGCAAGCGTGTAGGCTACAGAAGAGGTGAGTAACATTGGACCCAATCATAGTGCGCTGCGAGAACGAATTGATCCTTTATCAATAATGTAATTAGCAAAATTTGATAGCTCCATCTTTGTCGGTCAGGACGTTGTAAACAAGTATATTACGACGGCTAAAACTCGGTTTGAGATGGACACATATGGACCTTACTCTACTACAACGCGTGACGTATATCGAGTATTTCATGAGCTTGCAGGATGATCAAGAGAATGGCCTTTCCGTCCTCGGCTGATTATTCCCAGATACTAAGTACACATGAAAGACACGGATAGATCGGAATGATGACATCTGCCTCGCGGTCTATTCCGAGGAGCAAGTTTTTTTCAGCTCCGAAATATCCGAACAGGGGAGCTTGGACTGGAGACGGCGGGAGCGGAATTTCATGCATTGCTATTTCATATGCAATAGTAGAGTAGTAGCCTATATTACCTGACAAGACGGGTATGGTAATCAGGTATATGCAGAGCTCAGCTTGGGTCGTGATGAGTGGCTGACACGGTTTGTTCTTGTATCCAAATTTGCGTCATCCCATGCAAATATACCAAATCCTAAAGTCCGTGGAAAGGTCAAGGGTGCTGCATGTCAAGACTGCTCTGGGGGGAGGGTGAAGATGTTAATGGTTACTGCTCCTAGGGATCGCCAGGCAAATCTTCGAACAACAGTTGAATTGACTTTCATCAGGGCCTATCGGTCGTTGCGACTTCTGGACGAGCTCCTCTGCCTCCGCGAATCTGAAGTCTCGTCTATGTCTTCTCCCTTCTGTGGCCAAAGTATCTGCTTCCTGTAAATAGCCCGGATCATCATGCCAAAGATAACCAGCCACACGACGATCAGAATCACAGCTAGCGTGGTCCCGACGATCTGAATGGCTCTCGATGCAAATGATTTCCCAACCGCTAGAGTCGCCGTCACCAGTGCAGTGTTCGGAAATACAAAGCTGTACCACGTCATGCTGAATTGAAGACGGCCCCGTATTAAGCCCGGAACGTGCGCGAAGGCGGATATTAGGAAGAACCAGACGGTGAGCCTGTAATGGAATATCTCGTCAGCGTTTTGCGACACAGCTAAATAGTTTGTTGTCTTGTTGGAGCGGAAAGCCACTCTTACCCCCATAGTAGAATCCCGATCCATCTGCCGATGAGACTGAGCAGCAGGGTCCCACCCTGCTTCGTAATGTGACTCGGCAAGATACTTTGCAGTTGATCTGAGATACCCAAGATGCTTGTGGCAGTGAATCCAACAGGACCCACAGAGATGAACATAGATGGTCGAAGCGCTTGCTGAGGGAGCTTTTGGGTCATGAGACGATAGATCAAGACGCCGTCTATCATGAAGCTGATCATGAAGCCGACGCCTTGAAAAATCGAACCTCCTATTGCGATGTCCAACGTTCGAGTCGGGTCGATGGAAGAACAAAGTACGCTGGCCAGAGGTCCAACAAGTAGAAAAGGATAGGTTGGAAAGGTCCACAGGGGTGTCATCTCCTCCGGCGCGAAGCTTTGCGTGGACCATCTGTGGGATAGCCATAAGTCAAGAGGCCCTCGTTGTTTCGGAGCAGGTGACAGAAGGAAAAGTCTCACACGAAAAGATACAGGCCACAAGAAACGACGACACTGAGGGCACAATAGAGCCAGAACAGTATCAACATAGCCGTCTGAAGCCACGGGCCTGTCATAGTCAAGCCGTACTGCTCGATATTGAGCAGAATGGTCCCCAAGGAAATCGCCAACGCTAGAGCGTAGAGACTCTCTGTGGGCTGCAGAAACGACGCCCTGAACGTCTGCTTGAAGCACACGAAACGACTCGTGATCAGAACCAGATTGAGGACGAACAACACCAGGTTGAAGATGAAAGTCGCGCAGCCAATTGTGTAGAGACCGTGGAAACGAAAGGGTACTGTTGTGGCATACATTTCTCTTTAGCCAGTCGAAGCCGCGAGCATAAGACAAAGGAAGAAGGAAGAGGGGGGCTTTGGTTAGCCTCGTACAGTACATTCGCAATGCCGCCAGTTGCCCTACAGGGTTGAAAGAAAATGTCAATTTCCACGTGTTTACCCCTGGTGCGAGTGTTAAGAGGGAGTTGTTATTCGTTTCTTACATTGTCATTGTGAACCATGCCCATGTGAAATGCCTGATTCTCTGGTGGAATCCATTCTTGAAATCTGAACCTAGGTATCGAGTAGTGTTTCCCACTTCTCCATTTTCTTCCTTCATCGCATCATTCATAGGTTGGCACATGTCGCAGGACACCTCTGATCTGACTTGATATGTAGTGAACAGCAGCGAAGATTTGTTATTACTGGCCCTATTGCAACCTTCCCTCCTATCTATATGTACGATTATACGAAGGAATGACGATATTTTATATCGACAAGTTCTGCTTCTGCACCAAGGGCCAGCGATGACGACTGATGCTACCGGAGTTGGATGTTTGAGTATGATGTAGCAACTGGAACCATCATCAGAGAATCTCAGTAATTCTAAGGGATCTGCACCAAGGGCCAGCAATGACGACTAATGCTACCGGGATTCGTGCGCATCGAGCCGTCACGCGTGGAGATAAGAAGTAGGATGTGTGAGTATGACGTAGCAACTCGAACCATCATCCGAGAATCTAAAGTACCGTCACGCGTGGAGATAAGAAGTAGGATGTTTGCCTTCCGCCGATCCTTCCGCCGCTGGCACATCATTGCCTTTTCGCTTCCGTATCTGCTCCGTTCGGTCGACGTTGATTAAATTCCGTGTTTCCCGCGTTAGCTAATCTTGTATACATGTGTTACGTGTCGGGTTCATAATCCTTGGGTTTCGTCACCCTCCTCTACTTTCAAACGAATATATCGGCTATAATTCTTACGATCATTAACTAGGGAAACAATAATTATTAATGACTATAAACTAACTATAATTAATTACGCGACCTTCGTTAAATTTAATATCGTTAACGATTATCCCGTTATTATTACTATAACTATTTATAACTCCGACGTATATTTCGTTATCTATAGAGTTATAAAGTTTATAATACTCGATATTATTACCGTATCGACTATAAAGCCTTGAATTAATCGCGTTTTCTTTAATATTATTATATTATAGTATCTAGGGTATATATAATAATCTGAAAAAAAAAAAAAAAAAGTAAAGATATTTATTATTCGATAAAAGAATTAATTTTTCAAATTCTTTAAGAGTTAAAAGTAAATAATTAATTTTATAATAAATAAAATAATAATAATTTTTAATTATAATATTAATAGTTTATTAATAAAGTTTACGAGATTATTAATAAAGTTAATATAAATATTATATTTATATAATTCATAATTATAACCCGAAATTTATTAAATAATATTTGATTTTTAAAATAACATAATAATTACTTCTATTTCTAAGAGATTTTTCTTAGATTAGAATATAATATTATTTAAAAAAAAGTCTTTAAAGTTATAGAGAAAATAAAGGAAAAAATAATAAATAAATAATATAAATAAAATATATATTTCTTAATAAATATTAATAGTTTCTATTAATACTTTCTCTAATATTAATATTATCGATAATTTATTAATTAAAATATATTAAACCGGTAAGAAATTATCTATATTATAAATTTAGATTTTTTTATATTAGAGAACTTCTTTATAAAAATAATTTAATTAAAACTCTTCTCTAATTCAATACTCTCTAAATATAATTTTAATAAAGTATAAATTATCTTTATAATAAACTAACTCTTAATTATTTATATTAATCTTTTTATTTATATAGAAATATATACGAGTCTCTAGATTTTCTTTATATATTATATAAAAATAATTAACGTTATTATTATATAATTTTTAGATAATCGAGTTCTAGTTTAGTTCCTAAATTATTATAATATTAATATTTTTAATTTATTTATTTTAGACTAAATTTATTATTAATTTTAGTTTCTTTTTAAATTATATTATATTAACTCTAGTAAATATATTATTTCGGAGTATATAAATCTAAATCTTTTTATTTTAGATAAATACGATTCGAATAAATACCTAGTAGAAGTAATAATTTTACGGAAGACTTTTATCGTCGATAATCTTTATATTAAAATATTTATCGGAATAAATATTATTAACCCCGAAGATATTAACCTAGTTATCTCTAAAAAGAAGAGTTATATTAAGAGTTATAGTATTTCATTCGATTTTTTAATATCGCCTCTACGACCTTTTATTAACTATAGTATATTTATAGAGAGCTCCGTTATAGTCTCTATATATATTTAAATTAAGGTTTCGGTAGAGTATTTTTATTTTCTTAAAGAGGATAATTTCCTTTTCGAGTTAACGAATTATTATTAGGTATTATTATTTACGTTTATTATTAATTCCTCTTTTTATATTATTCTCGCGCGTAATAATATAGACTATTTAATTAAGCTACTAAAATACTTTTAATTTAATATAGTTCAAAACCTAGATATTAATAGATATTATTATATCGATATTATTAAAGAGGTCTAGGACCTAGTTATTAAATTTTCTAAAAAAAACTTACTAGATTAACTAAATTAAGAAGGCTTTCGCTTTATTTATAAATATAACTACTTTAGGTTTTTCTAGAAGAATAGAGTTTAGGATACCCGAAGTAATAATATTATTTAATAGTATAATTATATACGGGCTACTACCTATTATCGCGGCCCTCTCGAATATTATTAACGAGTTCGCTAGTATTTAATATAACCGCGATAACTTCGTGGACCTACTAGAAGAGAATTAAATACGTATTCTCTTATATACCGACTAGGAGAATAATATTACGGGTAAATCGAAAGTCTATTTATTTAAATTCAAAAATAAATAAATTATAGATAAACTATAGATAAAATATTCGATAAATTATAGGAGTAAAATTATCTCGAGTATATTAAGTAATTAACCCCGTTTTATTTTCTAATATTCGTCGTTTATAAAACCCTCGTCGACGGGAAAATATCTTAGAAGGTTAATTATTAATATTCGCGGTCTAAATTAAATTTTAATATATAATACTATCCCTTTACCTTTATAGTCCGATATTATTTTTATTATTTCGGGATACCGGTATATTACCTATATTAATAAAACCTCTTTTTTCTATTAATAGTATATATATCCTATTAATAAGTCGAAATTTATAGTAGTTATTTATAAAGGATAAAAAATCTTTAATATATTATTAATAAAATATTATAACTTTCTAGCCTATATTTAATATTAAACGGACTATCTATTACGACCTTATAAAGTATTCGCGAAGGGGTATATCGATAATATCGTTATTTATTTTATAATCTTAATAGAGTATATTTATTATCTTCGGCTTATTTTCTTTTTTTTTTAATAAATCGGGGTCGTTTTAAAAGTTTTTAAATTCTTTATCGGGTACTTTAATATTTACCTATTAGAATAGAAAATAAATTTCTTTAATTTATTTACTTTTATAGAACGCTTAAAGATTATTAATTTATTTAAATTCCCCGTAATATTATCTATCTTAGAGATATACCTAGGAATAATAAAGTACTTTCGGATATATATTATTTATTATATATAAATGACTCGTCCCCTTTAGGATCGTAAAATAGAAATATTAAAATTATTACTAAAAAATAAAAGAGAACGAAAATTCTTTTCTATTTCTACTCGTTTAGTTAACCCTACTTTAGTAGAGTTAAAATCTTTCGATATATTATAATAACTATTTAGTAAGTTTTATTATCTCGTATATTTCGACCTCTACGTAACTCTATATATCGAGCTCGACGCTTTAAAGGAATTCGGCTTCGGCGTTATAATATACTATAACGAAATAAATAATAATATTTAGAAAGACTAGTTCTTTATAGAAGGCTTTATAAGAGCCTCCGAGAAATATTTTAAAATATATTTAATTATATTCCTTAATAGGTTATCTATTAATATAGAAAATAATTACTAGTTTATTAAACTAGAAGTCGCTACTTTAGTATAAATAATTTAGAAAGTATACTATTTAATTAAATCTTCTATATTAAAAGTTATTATATATACGGATTATTTTACTACCGTAGATATCGTTAAATAAATATTATTAATAACGATCTTTATACTATATTTAAATCTACGCCTAATTAGAGTATTTTAATATTTATAGTTATTCGAGCTAGATATATACTATAAGTCGGGAAAATTAAATATTATTCTCGATATACTCTCCCGTTTAATAAATAATAATATCGAATTATTAATACTCTTTTATCCGTTTAAGCTAGATACGCTTTATAATTTATTCTATATTTATACTACTACGCTCGTCGAGCTAAACGAGGATTTTAAAATTTATATTATTAATAATTACGAAACGAATTCGTCCTAGAAGAAGGTCCTTAAGATTTTAAAAAGAGAAGATAAATTTAATAAAAAGAATACTACTAGGCTTCTATTCGTTTTAAAAGAAATAGAGTTAATATTTTATATTAATAAAAAATCCGGTATTAAATATATATATATTTCTAGCTTCGTCGTGAAGGATATATTTATTATTATATATACTACTTTAGGCTACTTAGGTTTTATAAGAAATTTCGAATATATTTTATATTCCTAGTACGTTAAAGAATTAATATATTATTTTAGAGATTTTTTAAAATACTACCCCGAATATCTTATATACTAGATAAGAAAATATATACCTTATAATTTTATATAATTAATTTATACTCTAAACGTACTTTTTACTAGATTTATATTAGATTTCGTTTTAGCTCTACTACTCTCAACTAAAAACTATAATATATATATTAAAATAATATATAAACTAACTAAAAAAGTTATATTTATAGTAGGAAAATTTATATTTAAGGCGGCCGAATGAATAGTCGTTTTTCTAGAATATTTAAAGCTCGGTAATTAGAGATTATTTAAAATTATTCTTTTTAATAAAGACCCTAAATTCTTATTCGAGATATAAACTAGTATATTTAAATATTTTAATATTAATCTACTCTATTTAATAGTTTATTATTCTTAAATTAATAAATAGTCCGAACGTACTAATTAAACGGCCGAAATAATATTACGTTTCTTCGTCGCCGGCCTCGAACGCCTATAGTTATAACTTATTATATTATTTCGGTTTTAGTCGGTTTTAAACGTAAACCCGTCGGCCTTTATCGAGTATTTATTTATAGAGATAATATACGGTTTTAAACCTAAATAATTACTAGACTTTATCGCTATTATTAAAATACCGGAATTAAAATCTTATATAGTACGAATTAGTACTATTAACGCTCTAGACATCGTTAGTATAAATAGTAAAGTTAACTATAATAAGAAATACTAGTCACTTTTTTAAAGGGAGGTAATTTCGCTCTATTTTATCTTTATAAAGAATATAATATCTTTATTAATATAAATATTACGAAGAAATTTACCTAGTAGTATACCGGCCCTTTTATAATTAAATAAAGAGTAAGAAAGTTAATATACGAACTAAAAATCCTATTTTATTAACGAGTATATTTAGTTTTCTTTATTATATAACTCGAGTTTTCTCTAGTTTTTAATATTAATTCTTTTAAGCGTCCCGTACCTAAATAACTAGAGGCCGTTTATATTAACGGGAATACTAATACCTAGAAATCCTAAAAGATAGAAAAGATTATTAATTATTATAATAACCGATATCTTATTTAGTAGAAAGAATAGGGTCTAGAATATAATTAATAATAAATATAATTATAACTCGGGAACTCTTCTAACTATATTAAAAACTATAAAAGAGAATTATAATATATTAGAAATAAGAAAATTTAATATCTTAAACTTAGGTAAAAAATAATAGATCCTTTAATATATCCGCCGCCTTCGACTTTAGGAATATTTATAATAGTCGTCCTATAGTAATAATTTATAAAGTTAAATATTTCTATTAACTAGATTTATTTTATAATATTAGCGATTATTAATACTACGTTAAGTTAAACGTTAAACGGAGTATAAAATTCTTAATATTATACGTTTATCGAATATTAGTTAACCTCGACTATATTAATTAATTTCGATATTCCGTATTCGGTTACCCTATAATAGAATTTATAATATAGGAATTATAGACTATTATTTAATAACTAAGAATATAAGTTTACGATTTTTTTCTTAGTACTATAATTTATCGCGCGTCGATATTATATTTATAAATTCTCCGTTTATTTATTAATTATTTAATAGTATTAAATTAGGCCGGTTCTTATTTAATTAATCGAAAGTCGTTATTAAGAAATTATTTAAAACTTAATAAACCTTTTATATAAAATAATTAATTAATTCGTTTTAATCTTCTTATTTTCTAGGGTATAATAACCGCGTTTTAAATTTTATTAATTATATTTATTATCGTTTTCGTTAGTTTTATATAATTAGTAGATATTAATATAAATTTATTATTAATTAATAATACCTAAGAGCTCGAGGGTATTATCTTTAATAGAATTACAAAATATTTAAATTACTTTTCTAACTTCTATTAAATCTAGTACAATTTTCTCTCTCTAATTAAATACTATTTATTTTAAGATTTATATTATTTAAAATAAATAGTATACTACTTCTCCTTCGGGCTTTTAATATTATATTTATAAAAATAATATAATTTTAAATATATCTCGTATTTAGACTAGTTTTATATACTAGTATTATAAACTCGTATTCTTAATAAATAAATTATTATCTCGGATCGATAACTCTTTTTTACTTTTTATATAATAATAATTCTTCGCTTTTTAGAAGTCTTTTTATTATTAATTTATTTATTATATCCGAGTCCGAGATCTTTAAAAGATATATTAAAGATTATTTTATAATTATACTCGTTTACTTTGAAATCGAATCCTAGTAATTTTATATTAATAATATATAAACCTGGAAATATAATTAATAATAATTTTTCTCTAATATCTTTATTATTATCTTTTAATTATTAGTATTAATTATTTACTTCGTTATATTATATATCGTTATAATATAAATCTATTTTAATACTCTCGTCAAGGGGTCGATATTTTTTACTTATATAATTATCTTCTCTAATTCTTATCTTAATTTATTTTTAATATAATTTAATATAAAATAAAATAAAGTATTCTTTAATTATTAATCTTACTCCGAGGATTATTTCATTAAATAAATTTTATTTCGGAATATTTTATTTAATTCAGAACTAATTATCTTCTTAAAGTATTCTCTAATTTTAATATTATTTACTTTACTTATTATTTATTTCGCCTTCACGTTAATTATTATTATAAGAGAAAGAGAGTTTATTCTAATTATATATTTCGATAAAATAAATATATTCCTACGAGTAATATTAATTTAATTCTATATTAATAATAAAGATATATTCTTCCCTTTAAATATTTAAACCTCTTATTTAATAATTTTAACTAGATATTTTATAATTTATACTCTTTTATCGATTTTTATATTTAATTAAAGATTATTCTTAATATAATTTATATTAATTCTAGTCCGCGAAATATTATTTATAATACTTTTTTATACTTTATTTTCTTTGTAATTTTAATTATAACTATAATTGATTTTTTAATATTATTATATTCTCTTTATTTTATCTACTAACTTTATTTTTTAATTATACCTTCGTTATTATATCGGAATATATTAATAAAGCGCGTCTCTTTTTTAATATTCAAAATACTTCTCTTATTATTCTCTCTCGCTCGATTTTATTTATTACTTCCTTAGATATTAATATTAAAGAAACTCTTAATATTAGAAGTAATTTTAATTACTCCTACGCGTTTACTCGTATTCGTTAATTCGTTTATTATCTTTCCTATACTATAATATCTTTAATATTATATCTAATATAATGTTTTTTATTTATAACGGAGAGTCGACTAAATTAATAATATATAACGAAATTTAGATTATTAGATTATATTTTTAAAATAAAATCTCGTAGATTAAATCTTTATATAATTATATAATTTATTTACTATTTTAATTTAATACTTTATTAGGAGATATAAAAGATAATTATAATTAATTCAATTTTTATAATAATTATTCGGTAGTTTTTTTTAAATTATTTTATATTATTAATAATATATTCTACTAAAGTAAAGAGGAGAATTTAAATATTGTTATTATTTAAATTTTTAAGATTTTTAGAGTATTATCTTCGTATTTTGAAATTAAAATAATAAAAAACTCTTTCTCAATAACTCTATCTCCGTATTATTCAAAATTTGTTAAAAAGTTCGATATATATTATATTTTCAATTATTTCTTTTACTAGGTACTCGTTCTATTCTTTTATAATAATATTCAAAAGAAACTCTATTAAATAATTTAATTGAAAATTAAGTTCGTCTTTTTTATAATTTAATATTTAATTTAAATTATCGTAATCTTAACCTTAATAATATAAAGTAAATAATATAGTTTCTAACTCTAATATTTTATATTTAACTTTATAAATAAGATTATAATTATAATTTTATTTTATATCTTAAATAATAATCGTGAATTTTAATAATAAAACTTATAGTAAATTAAAAATACTATTTATTAATATAAGTCGTTAGTAGTCGATATTTATATTTATTCTACTTAATTTAATATTATTATTTAATTATTATAATTATACGTATAAAGACTAGCCGAAAGAGTAGTCGATTATTTATATATAATAATATATTAATCGTATATAATACGTTTTATAATTAGATATTATTCGTAGTTAATAAAATTATTAAAATAGGAAAAAAAAGTAAATTTAAACTACTCTACTATTTATTAAAAAAAAATATATATATATTAATTTCTAGGTTATAAGAAATTCTTCTTCGAAATAATACAATAAATAGAATATTCCTATTATAGTCTTAATACTTTTTATATAAATAACTCGTATCTAATTAAGATATATAAACTATTACAAGTATTTTATATATTATAATTACTCACTTATAGAGTAATTAAGAAAGAAATTTTTAATATATTATAAAATTTATTATTTTATTACTTTATTTTATAATTATTAATAATCGTTAATTCTTTAAAACCTCGAAGATTTATTAAAGTTTCTATTCTTGTTTTATTTTAATTTAATAAATTATATAACTTTGAATTTAATATAATATTAAATTTCTTACTCTCGTTAAATATTATATTATATTTATTAGTAGTACTAATATTAAAGATTATTATATACTTTATACTATAGTCTTCTCTTTAATTATATATTATATCGATAATAGGAGTCGTTAAATTCTTTAATTTATTATTTAATCTCGAGGTAATCGGGCCTTGAATATTATAATTTTATATATTTTTTTATTTTTTATTTAATCCCTCGAGATTTCTAGTTTCTTTATTTATTTATTTAATATTACTAGAATTTTCCTTTTATTAATTTACTATATTTATATTATTATTATAAAAGTTATTATCTAAATTTAAATCGTAATTATATTTTATAAGATTTAATACTAGAGAATCTTCTTTATATTTAACGTAAATATATATTTTTATTAAGAGTTTTCGTGAAAAATTATAATAAAATCGTTTATAATTCTTTCTATATAACTAGATCTTTATTTAATTTATAATAATCGTTAATATATTATCTATACAAGAAACCCTAGTAAGAAGACGAAGATTAAAGAATATAAAACTTGATTTCTCGAATTCTATTATATAAAGAATTGTTATAAATTTCTCTTTAATTTAATAATTACTAATAATTCTAATATCTTTATCTTTTAATTTTATATTAAGTATTAATACTTATTTTATAGAATTAATTTATATAAAATAATTTACGTGAGTAAAAATATATTTAATTTTAATTCCTTTTTAGATATAATATTAATAAAGTTTTATAGTAAATTATTACTCCTATTTATTTTAATTAGATTAAGAAGAAATTATTTTATAATATTATTCGTCGATATTAATCTAAATTTTATTTATAAGAGTATTAGATTAAATTATTATATATTTCGATTACTATAATAATATTAAGGAAATTAACTAGATTTATTATAAAAATAATAGAATTTCTATACTAAACTCTAAGGATAATATTAATAATATTTATATTTATTCTATATTATTTCGTTAGGTTAGATTTAGAGTATTTTAAAATTACTTAATATTTATATATACTTTTATTTATTTATTTAGCGAAAGAATTATATTATACTTTTTATTTTTTAGATAATAATTAATTATCGTCTTTTAATAAATATATAATTATTTTATATTATAGTAAAATAATGAAGAGTTCTCTATTATTAATTTTATTAATTTACTAGATAATTATATAACTATATTTGGAATTCTTTCTCAAAATTATATAACTCGAATTAATAAGAGTTATAATAACGATAATAATATTTTTCGTAAAAATATTCTTTAGAAATAATGATTCGAGTATTTATAATATATTATATTCTTTCTTACTCTTAATTATAACGCCGTTTTTAATTAGTAATAAATTTTATTCTCGGTTTTCTTTAATTTATATTTAATATTCTCTTTTACTTTTTATAAAAAACTCTTTAATTTTCTAAAAAATTATATTTTTAAATATAAACCCCGCTCTAACTTTATAATCCTCGAAGTTTATATTATTTATTAAGATAAAATCTTTGATTAATTAATTTATATATTTATTTTAGTAAAATTATATTACTAATATAAAAGTCTCTTATATAATTTTCTAGTAGATTTACTCTACGATAATATCTACTAATTATTAAAGAAATCTCTTCGCTTAAAGACTCTAGTTTATTACTAACTTATTTCCTTTATTACTAGTCGTTTATTATTAACTCTAATTATTCTAAAATATTATTAATCTTTTCGTATTCATTTCTTTTTCGTTTCTATTTTCGTAATTTTTTTAATTCGCTTTATAAATTTTATATCGATAAAATAATAAATTAGTATTTTATTAAAAAAGAAAAAAAAAATACGTAAATCTATTAAATCTATATATTAACTCCGGAGATTAATATAATATTTATTTTCGTCTAAAATTATTAAATACGTATTTAGTACTTCGAAAAAAATTATAATAATTTCTAATATATCGAATAAACTAGTCTAAATAGTACTAGTATATTAGTAATTATATAGGAAATTAAATAGTCTATAATATCGCGCTAACTTAAATAGTATTTATTTATTTATATAATTTTCGTAAATCGACGTAATTTAAAATCTAAATTAGATTAATATAATTATAATACTTTATATAATCTTAGCGAGTTACTCGATATTAGTAGAAAATTACGAATTCAAAGTCTTAAATTCAAAGTTAGTATTTTTAAAATTCTTATTGAAAAGAAAAAAAAATCTATATTTTCTTTTCGTTATTTTTCCGCCGAAAGTTATTAAAATATATATTTAATATCTCGTTTATTTTTATACGAGCTCTCGCTTTATTAATATACTAGTAATAAATTAGAATAAAAATAAAGATAATTCTAATAATTAAAGTAATTTAGATTCAAAGTTATATATATTATATCTAGACTAGAATATAATATACGTTTATAATTATTTTAAAAGAGTATATAGAGATTATATAGATAAAAGACTTGATTATTATTTCTAAATATCGAGAATCGACTCGGATAAAAACGAGAAATTATTATAATCGAATATAATATTAAATAATAATATAATATCTTTTAGTATTTATTATAATAGAGATAATATTTAGAGTAATAATAAAATAATTTTTAAAAAAAATTAAAAAATTATATATAATTACTAAGATAAATATCTTTAAAATAAATATTCTAGATTATTAAACTCGAATTCTTAAAATTAGAATACAATACTAAATTATTCTCAAAAATTTACTAATAAAAAATTATAATAAATAGATAATATATCGTATTGAAACGAAATTCTAATTAAGTAAATAATAATTTTAATTAAATAAAATAATTAGAATTTAGAATAGAAAATAGAAAATAGATATTTTATAAAATATATTAAAAAATTACATTAGTAATCGATAATATCGATTAGATATAATATTATTAATTTATTTTCTAAAGAAATTAAGAAAACGAGTTAAATAGTTAAATTTAATTATATTAATATTAAAAGTAATAAATTAATATAAATATAAAATATAGAGTATAATATAAATACTTTATTATTAAACTCTCTATTTTCTATTTCTTAATTCGTAATTATATTTAAAATATTATATTCAAGTTATTATATCTAGAACATTTTACCTAGAATATTATACCTAGAATTCCACACTTAAAGTATTATATTTCAAATATTATATAAATATTATATTTTAAATATTATACTATGAATATTATACCTAAAATGAAAACTCAAACTTTAAATATTTATATATACCAAGCTCGCTATTGCGAAGAACTAGAAGTAGGATAACTATAACTAGTACAAATTAAGATCTAGAAGTACTACTTACGTCGGGTAAAGTAACTATTAAGGTAAGATACAAGCTAGGACCGATAATCTAGAAGTATACGATACTTAGGTTCTGACAACGCGACGCCAGAAGTCACTTTCCAGTACCACAAGGATTAGCCTCCACGGTCCTTAACGAAAGATTTCCCCCGCACCCTAGAGTCGAGCCTTTATCGGCGGAACAGCCCCTAGAATTCCCTAGAAGTATTAATTACGTCGGGTAGGACGAGAATAAACAACTAACTGATAGGAGCGTGGACCGATAATAATCTCTCGAAGTATTTACGATGCTCGGTTTTTAGCTTAATGTAAGGTAATCAATAATGATCTCGCTTAACCAAGGTAGCTATTCTAATAGAGGTTGTCTTTTTCATTAGAATTATAGTAAGATTCTCATATGGGGGAAGATTATAGCATCTTTGATGGGATTAGTTAGCTACAAGGTCACTCACTTACTACTGTGGGCTGACTATTAATAGCCTACCTTATATTATATACTGTGTGGGTGTGCGTACATGTTCTCAATGTGGCCCCGAGATCTACAATTTCTCTTCGGGCAAAGGCAATGACTATAGTGATGCGCGAGCGACGGTAGTGGATGGATAGAGTGACTTGCTGTCTGTAAATTTCAGTCCTTGCCCGTTCCGTCATGTGTAAGTATGAGCTCTTGGTTCATTCATGACAGAGTTGAAAAAAACGAAGAATGGACAAGGTGGTCAATTGTGTATGTAACATTGGCCATCCACTCTGTACAAATTACGCTCGCGGTTAAAGTTGTCATTGTAGTATCAAAGCTCTTGCCTCGGAGCGCTGCATCCATTTCTCAAACCAAGGCTTTGGAGTAGATGAAGTACATGTAGCATGTGTGAGCATTAAGTTCATCTCTCATACCGCCCTCCATTATTTCTCCATCCTACTCTTTCCCCTTCAACCATCATCCCAATGGGCCCTTGTCCTTCCTGGAACCCCGAACGCTGTATGTCCGCCCTAAGAGCCTCCGGCGTATTCTTCACTGAATATTGCGGCAAAGGTAAACGCGTTGACCTGGGCCCTTGCTGTACTTGCCTGTTCCCTCCACTGTATCCTTCTGCTGGGAGTATCATATCTTCATGGCTTGCCAAGCATGAGGAGGGTAGCGCAGGAGGAGTAGGAGTCGTAGGAATGGTGTATGGGGACGTCGACGAGGAATCGATGGGAAACCCCGTATAAGGTGTATACGGTGAAGGGGAGGCGTTGAATGATCTTGGCGGAGGTGTCCCCGTGGTAGACGAATCTGATGACCATATGCATTCTCTCCCGGATTTTGCACATCCCTCATAGATGCCGTTGCCTTCGCAACGCCTCTTTCCCTTGCGACATCTCTCGCACTGTTGAGGGACGTCATCAGATCAGCCTTCATTCAAGGACTGCGAATTGAATGGGCGAAGCACGTGAACAGGCAGCATTCTGATAGTGCAGGATGCTTTTCATGACTTACAGCTGCCCCAGTCCTCTTATAAATTCCTTTCAGTTCTGTGCCAACCCTGGTTTTGGTGCTGTGTTCGCGCTCCATGAAATCGGACTCTGTGAAGTTCTCGAAGATGCCCTTTGAGTTTTCGGCAGCTTGATTGTCGTCTGGAGATGAGTTGAAGGTACTGGTAGGCATACTGTAAAGCAGAGGAGCGGCGCCTGTAGTAAACGTTAAAGCACTTAAATTTGAGAGTCCTCAAGGTTGCCCCTGTCTCATAGTAAGGCTTATTACGGAATGACTCTGGCTACAACCCTGGGAAGAACGACAATGAAAGTGGGCGGCTGGGCCGGTCGTGCTGGGAAACCATACATCAAGACCGTCAAGATCGTGAGACTGCCAGGTCTTGTCCAGAAGCATGAATTTGGAATATGTCTCCTTATCTCGCATGTCTCGGAGGTGAGCGGAGCCGCGGTCATCAGATGTTATTCCCGAAAAAGTAAAGACAAGGTATCGTGGGGAAGGTCTGCGCGATGGTCATGAACGACCCTTGTGTTCTTGTGATCCAAGATCCAAAAGGACTAATTGTAGTGTTGGAAAGATCCACTGGGGGCAGTGCCAGCTGGGCGCCTTTACGAATTTGGCCCGATGCCCGGGGCCGATATGTTTCGGATCCAAAGACAGTGGCTGAAGTGCAGCCCGGGACATAGCTGAGTGTATAAAAAGGGAATCTTGCTGAATCTTGCCCGGCACATGTTTGACCGATATTATCGAGCCGCTTTTGGAATCTCTGTAATAGCGTAATTAGAGAAATGGATGGAAGTGGTAAAGTGGCGCTGCGAGTGAAATGGTATTCAGCGTAAGCGATAGTATGATCAGGTTTTGAGGTAAGCCCTTGACAATCGCTCATGCAGAGTTCCTTGGACTACCACCTGTTCATGAGGGCGGTTAATAGCTAATTAATATGCATATCAAGCATGCTGCGCAGAGCCTGTCCATCTGGTAGTGGGGGAAAGTCCTGCTTCAGTGCCTCTTGCTCCTCGTTTGGGCCTAAACGATTATAGCTGAAAGACTTGAGAAGTATAACGCACAACACCGTCTGCGAAGTCTTGTTTTGCTTGGAGGGTAACGTTCCATGTGGTGTACTTGCAACTCTCCTGCGCGCAGTCACACTTGTCTGCTCGTATACCGATATCCTCCTTTGCAAGAATGCTGAGTATGTCGGACCTTGGTCACTATGAACATGTCTGAGCATTTAGTGCCCAGGCATCCGCGACCCACACGCAAGTCTGTCAGCTCCGTGCTTTTTCTTCACCATCCGTATAATTTCCAGTGTATGTGTGTTCCCTTCTCTTCTAGTCCATAGAAAGAGTGAAGGTAGGTGTAAAAGCATGAGGATGATTTCCGGTGTCTATAGTGGATTTGATGGCAGTCGAAAAGGGCGAGATAGGTAGAGGCGGGGGAGGGAGTGAAGACTCGAGGCGGCGAGAGAGGAGGTAGATGAAGATGATATAGTATTTGCAGAGGTCTACCCTTTTCATGGCGGTCAGTAGTCAAGATACTGATATGAGCAGGAAACTGACCTCGACGCGTTCCTGCTTCTATTCCATTGCCTTGAAACACGCGGCGCGATGGCCAAGCATCGATTCAAGAGGCCCACGCTATCTCAGGTCCATCAATCCTTCTCTATTGACATTACCCGAAGCTGATAGCAGCGCAGAGGATCTGAGGATAATTCTTTTCCTTGTTGTGATTGTGGTTGTGGCAGTGGCAGTGGCAGTGGTAGCGGTGGATATTCTATGGAAAGGTGCGAAGTCTGAGAAGTGTTCAGTAGGTGATGAACAGAGATGCTTCTCTCCCTCTTCTCTCTCTCCCTCTCCCTCTCACTCTCACACACATACACGAAAGACGAAAGTGGACGGTTTTGTGTGTTTTGGTGTCTTGGTCATTGAGCGTTCCAATTGCCATTGCCTCGGCGAACGAGCGCCTACAATAGCTCACTCTTAGGCTGCTCTTGGGGCCCTTTGGGGCTCGCTTAGGGGGACTCGGGGGAAGACCCTTTAGGGACTTTCTAGGGTTCCCGTCCGCTAACCTTCTTCTGGCTTACATGCCTTGTAAGGTACCTGATTGAATGACAACCTGAATGCCAACAGCCTAGGTACACAACCACACCAAAGTGGCCATGACAAAATACGACCGTCTCCGCATCTCGATGTGCAAAAGAAAACATTACTCGATAGCATTCCCGCTTGCCCTTGCGGAAGACCATCTTGGTCGACTTGAACCGTCGCTATAGGTGGACACAGCCCACACCAATATGATCATGGCAAACACGACCGTCTCCGTATGTCGTTGTGCAAAAAAAGCGCGCCGCTTCTCTCGATGGCATCCCCGCTTTCCCTTGCGGAAGACCAGTTTGGTCATCTGGGACCGTCGCTATGGGTGGGCGAATTGCCCTCCTTAGGGTCAATCTAAAGGCCAGCTGCATACTCCGTACAGACGGTGTGCCCATGTGAAAGATTCTAGCTTCGCTATCCGCACCCGCACCACAATGGCCCATTGACCTTCTCCCATAGAGGGTTGGCATGATCGGATACAGAGTCTATACCTGATTCGTGAGTTCCGCATGCCTCAGTCTTGAGCGGTCCCTCTTTGCAATTATATACGGCTTATGGCCCTGTTTGATGAGAAAGGTAGTCAATCTCTTTCAAGCTCATGAAACCACAAAGTCACATCAAATGAAGATACCTTCGAACTGGCCTTCAACAGACTTTGGCCTTGTCAGCTAATTCACCACTCATTACTGCAAGATATGGCGTCCAATCCTACTACAAATTCTGAGCTACCCCCCTTTGCCCCTCTAGAATCCTCTAATTCATTCTCTGATACCATTGACGCTATAACTGCATCGGGCTATAACAGCGGTTCAGATCTTACATTATTACCTTCTAGGGAGACCGACATGTCAGATTTCTGGCAGTGGCCAAATCAGGATTTCAACCCCGTCCCGCCACCTACGCAGGATCATGATCAGAATCCCCCAGCTTACACGTCTCCAGTCGGCCCTTACTTGGGCAATGAATCTAACGACAGCTGCCCCCGTAATGGAGGCGTCCAGCAGGACAACGGAGGCATTTCTGATTCTGATTGGGAAGCCCTCCTTGACTGGGGTAATGAGCACAATACAGGCTCCTCCAGTGCTGAAGACGACCAGCTGAATGACGGAAGCATACCTAGTTTTGACAGGAACACCGTCCAAGACTCGAGTGATTTCAATCAAAACGGCCTAGCATTTCCATTCACGTTCCGGCCCGACTCGGGTGAAAAGCATAAAACAGGCTCTCCTGGAACTCGAGGCATCCCGCTGAACAACGGAGGCATCCCTAGTCTTGACAGGAACGCCGTCCTGCCGTGTACGGAGGAATATAATCAGAATCCCCTGGCTTTTGAGCCTACATTCGGCGTTGACTCGGGTGATAAGTATGACACAGGCTTCCCCAGAGATAGAGGCTGTCATTATTTGGATAAAATCATGAATGGAATTGAGATATGGCTGACGGCGGCTCCTCCTCGCTCTGGCACAATACCCAATATGTCGCAAGATCAACTCTCCCTATTGGCAATCTCAACTCTCCCTATTGGCAATCTCAACTCTTCACCAATATGTTGCCGAAGGTTTGACCAACCGTAATTCTGTACCACAAGAGCCAAGAAGGATCGAGAAACCCTCAACACTTGATCTGCCAAATACGTTTGATGAAACAACGAATGTTTCCAACGCGGCCAAGGCACTATGTCAGCTTGGATCAAAGACTCTCGAAAAGAATGCGAAGAAGCGCCAATGTACTTCTCCTCCGCATGAGGCTACTAGTACTCCTACGAGACCTAGGCGTGAGCGTACAACTAGCCAACCCAAGCGCACGATCTCACCAGTGGCGGAAGGCAACGTGAACAAGCGCCAACGCCGTTCTGGTCCCGAGGAAATGGTTACCTTTCCGTCCATGCGTACACGCACCACAAATCCGGAGAAAAGCTTTCCTCACAAAAGCCTCTCGCCGGGCCTACATTCCTCTACCAAGGAAGCAAGTACAGTGGGAGATCTCATCGGTACAGACCCACTAGATTGGACTCCTCAGAACGTCTTCTATCTCCTTACTCACTACCGTGACCTCGATACTATATTCATACCCCTGAACTCACTCCCCGCCCTGCCATCAGCAGCTTTACTCTCGGCCACCCTTACCAAGCACCCTATCGACGGCTACAAATTCCTCCTCTGCACGAATGATCTTGCCCTTCACTACTACGGGATCAAAGATCCTGGTGGGCGACTCGCCCTCGGGATACTGATCGCGGGTATGCGTCAGCGGAGCCCAAAGTACAGAAGGTACTGTTACGAGAATGGGCAGCCATTGAATTTGGAGCCTGCGAGTTTGATTGATACCACATCTCTCTATGAGGGCAAGAGATTGCAGGAGAGGATCGGTACGTGCGTGACTGCGGTGAAGAAAGCGCTGCTGAGTAGGAAGGGGAAGAGGCTTGAGCTGGAGCAGTACTGGTTCTTTCCTATTGGGTGCATCTATGTTGATGAGAAGGATGGGATCTTGAATTTCTCTTACATGGTTGGGCTGGATCGGGAGAAAGAGGGCGGCTGTGGCGGGAAGAGAGTTAATGGGTTGAATGCGCAGGACTCGTAATATTCATTCCCTGGCTCAAGCTCAAAGCATTACATAAATGCTTGATAGAGACTATCAATGACACGACTCAAACAATCAGATGAATTCAAGGCATCATAATGAAAGTATGCATTTACAATGGTTTGATGCACAAAAAATTTGAAATTGACACATGAATACTTTTTGAATGATTCTTGCGCTTCCCAACTCGCTCCGTCATCTTACCACTGTATAACGCTTAGTATAACAACTACCCTAATATCATCATGAGCCTTGCACCATTGATAATCAATCATCAAGCAATTATCATGTGCCATTTCCCCAAAACGGACAAAGTAGCAATCTTAAATCACGACTTGGATACCGCAAATTTTCATTCATTCATTCATTTATTCATTCATTGCGACATCCATCACCCACACTTCACAACCCACGTCACATACACATCAAGGCCATTACTATAATAACGCTTCTTTCCTTTCACAGCTATCCGGTACTTTATACCATTTACTTATCCTTAGAACCGCGGCTTTTCTTCCTCCTTAGGGCTTGATCCTTGGGGGCTTGAGGAAGGTCACTTGTTCGAATGATATTGGCGAGGATTATTTGGAGAGGATAATTTCGAGGAGGACCATTTGGACGAGGATTGTTGAGAAGAGTACCATTCGGACGAGGACCATTCGGACGAGGACCATTGGGAAGAGGACTTTTGGGAAGAGGACTATTGGGAAGAGGACCATTTGGACGACCACTATTCAGAAGAGGATCATTCGGAAGAGGACCATTCGGAAGAGGACTATTCGGAACAGGAAGAGGATTATTCCTACCAGTCGAGTATCTACCCGTCGAGTATTAACTATATAGGTACTTTACTAGACTCGATATAACTAATCTTAATACAAATTATATTTTAATACTAAATCGATTTTATATCTAAAAGTCGAATATTCTAATATATATATAATAATCACGATTTATATAAATACTCTAAATACTCTAAATTCTAACTATAAATTATAAATATAAATAATATTTTTGATTAAAACTATTATAATATAAAAGATATAAAAGATATTTTTAATTAAAACTATTATAATATAAAAGATATAAAAGATATCTAATTTTATTAATATAGTTTTAATTATTCTAATATTCTCTATTTAACTTTTATAATACGAACTTTATATTATATTATTAAGAGGATAATAAAAATAAAAAACAATATAGGAAGTTATTTTAGTATTATATATAGAGATTATTACTATATAAATTATTTAATATTGGACTTTTAAATATAAAATCGATTTAGTATTAAAACGTGATTCGTATTAAAGTTAGTTATACCGAGTATAATAAAATACTTATATAATTATGTCTATTAATCGAGTATTTATAAATCGAGTATTTTATTTACTAGTCGAGTATTTATATACTAATCGAGTTTTTATTTACTTATCGAGTATTTATCTACTAAACGAGTATCTATTAATCGAGTATTTATTAGTCGAGTATTTACTATTATTTATCGAGTATTATATCTACTAGTCGAGTATATATTTACTAGTCTAGTATTTACTATTACCTAATAATTTATATATAATATTTTATATATAATATTCTAAATATAATATCTCAAGTATAATACTTTAAATATAATATCTTAAATATAATATAATATTATCTTTAGACGAACTCTTAAATAAAGTAATTTAATACTATAATAAAATACTATCTCCGTATTTATATTAATTATATTTAGAATTATTAAGTATTTAACTTACTCTTTAGAGCGGAATTTTTAAATAATAATAATAATATTCTACTATTCTAATCTCGCTTCTCTTAACTAAATATAATTATATATTATATATTAATTTCGATTTTATCGAAATTTTATTCTATATTTTTATTATTTAAAGTCGTATTTAATTAACTATTATTAATAAATTCGCGATATAAATAAAAGTCTTAAATAATTATCTTCGCGAAGAGATATTTATTATTTAAATTATCTCGGAATCCTCTATTAATTAATAAAGATATTTATATTCGATATATTTAATAAATAAATAAATATAACTAAATATTTATAATTTGGATATTTTATATATTATAATTAAATTCGATAATTATAACTTTATTGATTTTTTAGAGTTTTTAAAGTTTTCGATAATTCTATTATAGTCTAGCTAGATTATTTATATTTTATAAATATTTATTATATCTTCTATACTAATTAAATATATTTAATAATTAATAATAATTTACGTAAATAAATTTAATTTATAAAAGAATACGTAATTATCGAAGATATTAAATATAATTAATATATTAATAGTATCTAAAATCTAAATTTAATTATCGCTATAAATCTATTTTTATTTAATATATTATTAAGAAAAACTAATTATTTTATTAGGATTCTTGTAATACTTTACTCGTTATTAATAATTTATAAAAAAATATTATATCTCGAATCTTAACGTCACTAACTTTTATAAGTTATATTATATTATTTAATAATATTAATAGAAAGAATCTTTGACGTTATTAATTTAATATAGTTTTTAAAAAGTTGATTTTTATAAATATTTTAGTCTATTCTTTATTCGTTAATATTATCTCGATTATTATACTATATCGACTTCGATCGATTTTTCGTATTATTATATAAATAAATAATATATTATAATCTAGCCTCGCCGTTATTATTTATAAATAATAATATTATTATTTATTCTTTGAGTTTTATCCTACTTTATTATTTATCTCGTTAGAACTCGATTTTATAGAGAGAGTTATTAATAAGGGGTTAATATAATAATATATAATATAAAAGATATTAATTATTCTATAAAGAATATAGTTTTAATATATTAGAATTTTAATATTACTTTAGTCTCGATAGAGCTAGCGGTAGAGTTTAGCCCGTCGTTTTATAAATATTTATAATAATACTCCTACTAAAGTCTATCTCGTAATAAATTATCCTTTTTTTAAAAGAAAGAAGTTAACGCCCTCGTTAATATATTTATATAGAGTATCGTAAATAATAACGTAAATAATATTTATATATAAAAGTAAATAAACTAGTAATATATATTCTATTTTATTAATTAATTACGGGTAGGCCCGTAGAGTTTTAAAGTTTAATATAAAGTCGTAAAGTTTAGTATTAAAATCGCGATAACGAGATAAAGCGATAGGGAGGTATAAAGATAATATATATAATTAATAATAAAAACTATAATATTAATAAAATAAGGGTATATATATATAATATTATAAAAATATTAATACTAAAGAACTAGGGTCTTAAATATATATTAGAAAATAGAATTTTAATATAAATCTAGCTAGCTAGAGAAAATTATTTAAAAATACTTTAAAAATTGAAATTTATTTTAGCGCGGAGCTAGTCCCGATTCGGCTAAATAATTATATAATTAATATATTATCCGAAGCTCTTTTCTTTATAAATATATTATATAGTTAAGAAGTAATAATAATAAAAAGAATATATTTAAATTTATATAGAGGAGTATATAAATATTATATTATTAAAATATTCGGGTTATATAACTCTATATACGATTAGGCGAATAATTTAAAACTATTAAAGAATAATTTTACTAATTCTCGATATAATATTTCTTTAATATTATCGTAGTACCTATACTCTAAATAGAGCTCGATAAATAAATTCAATATAATAGTTATTTCCTAGTAAAAGTAGGTCAAGAGCGATAATGTAAAAAAGAAATATAATTATACTTTTAGAATTATTAACCCTAGAAGAAGATTTTAATTTAATATCTAGCCTATTATTTATATTCTTTAATAAATTCGTCCGCGAAAATATTTTTAATATTTATTTAACGGTCTTATATAAATCCCTAACTTTTTTAGAATAAAAGATATTTAATAACGTAACCCTTCTCTTTTTTAATAACGCGATTATTAAGAATATACTCTAGTTTTTATTCTAGCTCTAAGTTATCTCTTTTAGTTTTTATAACTCTAGGGTTAATAGGTCGTAGATATTTAAAAGAGTTTTAATTTAATAATATATTAATAAGTCCGGAAAAACAGACTTGCTTAATCGCTATTTAATTAGTATAGAATGCGTATTCTGTAGCCTTAGTAAGTCTTAGCGCCAAGAATTTAAAGTTAGAGTTAAAATCTACGCGGGAGAGCTAAACTTAATCCTGAAAATAACTTTATAACCCTATAGGGTAACGCTAGTAAAAGTCTAATTAAAAATTCGGAATCTAGGCTAAAATTTGATTTATTGAGATATTTATCTTTCTATATTAGGGCCCTAGTCTAGATACTATAAAAAGTCAAAGTTCAAAAAAAAATAAAAAATTGTAGAATCGCTATAGAATCGCTACTTAATCGGTGTATAATACGTTTAGAATACGGGATATAAGTAGATATATATTTCTAGTATTTTACGTATTTTCGGTATAAAATACGTAGAAATCGGGGCTTCCTAAATTACCGATATAGATATTACTTTAGTTATATTATTAAAAATATATTATAAATCTTCTAATTTTCTAGGATATTAAGGCGGTATATAAATTTACCGATATAGTTAAGAACTTTAAATTACCTAGTTATTTATTAATTATATTTATAACTAGTAAATTTATTTATTAGAATACTATAATCTTTATATAAATATAATAAAACCTAGTCTCTTTTATAAAAATATTAAAAGTAATAAATATAATTATAATACTCTTTATTATATATTTAAATAAAGGTAATTATATCCGAAGTTTAAATATATATTAACTTTTTTAATAATATATTATTCTCCTAGCCTCTTAAATTTAACGTATTTTTAATAATAAAATAAAAAACTACTTTATTTAAAATATAATTAATAAATTATTACGATCAAGGTTCGCTAAGAACCTTAGTAGACTTAGTATATTTAATATACTAAGAGACTATTTATTACTCGACGTAGTAGATAAATTAATAAATAGGTAAATATTTAATCGTTTTCTTACTCGACGTAAAAATAAGCGAGTAAACGGATAAATAATATAATTTCTTTTTTTTATATAGATTATATATTTTCTTAATAGATAGATACTTCCTATTTAACTTCCTTTAAAACTTTTAATTATAGATTCTAAATATAAACGTTTATTAAATTATTAATTAAGTTTATTAAACTTATTTAATTTTATTTTATATTAATATAAAACTTATTATCCTTTAATCCTTAACACTCCTCTTTATAAATACTAACCTAGATTTTATTAATATTTATATTTAGGTATTAAACGGAGAGCTTTAACGTTTTAAATATTTTTAAAATAAATATTTTAAAATTAATAAAGGCCCTAGTCTTAAATATTTAAAATAGTATTAAAAGATATAATATTATAGAAAAAAAAGACCGTATTAAAGTTACCCGCCTAGATTATTATTATAAAAAGCGCGAGAAATTTAACGACTAATTATTATAACTTTAATTATTCTTCGTATTTAACGAGAATATAATACTAGTTATTAAATAAATAATCTTTATAATAACCTATATAAAAGGTAATATATAAAAATAAATTATATTATTCTTAAAGCGTTATATAAAAATAATAAATAATATTAATAATTTATTAATAAAACTTTAGATAAAGAATTTCTTTAAATTTAAAACCGAGATTCGTTATATATTTAAACTATCTAACGAAAATAGTATAATAGTTCGTATTATTTAATATTTAATATAATAAAGGTTTATATCCGATTACTCGGTATAATTTTAATATTATATAATATTTACGGACTAGGATAATACTATTTTTATAATAATATATCGACGAGGATTAAAAGATAATATAAAAAACGAATTTATATAAATAAAAACCGTTATAAAGGACCTCGATATATTTATAAAATAAATAATTAAAATTAATAATAAACTATACGAACGTATAATAAAGAAATATTATAATAGAGGAGTTAACGAATAAAGATATTTAAAAGTTTATAATAATAAATATAATTCGGCTAGTCGTTACCGGTATAAACAACCTAATTTATATAATTATATATTAATAAAACTAGATTTTATTAAAAAGAGACCTATAAGAAGATTTTAAAATAAATAAAACAATAAATAAAAGGGTAAAAAAATAATAAATTATTATAATTATAATAAACCGGGTTATATTATTAAGAACTATTATTCGAAAGATATAATAAATCAATAATAATTAAATATACTTAAAAAGGAGATATTAAATAATATAACCGGATCCTCTAAAGATTTAATATAAAATAATTCTATATTTAATAACCTATTAAAAAAATAGAGGGAAATCGAAAAAAAGATTTTTTAAAGAATTCGAGAGCTCGAAGAATTAAATAATAATAATAATAAAACTCTAAAAGAAGATTTAGAGAAAGAATAAAAATAAGAATAAAATATAATAAATTCTAAAGAATAATTTTAGCTAGTAGACTACCTCGATAATTTTAAAACCTAATTTATTATATTAAGAAAACCCGAGGAAAAGAAAAAGGAAAAAAGATAACTCTTTAAATTAACTATACTTATAATAAATATTATTTAAAATACAGAGAGATATACTAGTTAATATATATAAACGAATATTATAAATACTATTACGATAATTTAAGAGAGCGAAAGTATATTATAAAACTAGGATATAATTATAATTAATAGAATAACTATATTAAAGATAATTATTCGTAGTATTTAATTAAAAAAAGGGAGAATTAGGTCTTCTTAAATTATAATAAAAAATAATATTTATAATTACGAAACTAGATAAATTATAATAGGGAAACGAAATATTATAATTAAAATAAATAATATTATTATTTAGCCGAAGATTATAAAATGTATTTTAAATTTAAAAAATATTATAAATCCTTATCTTTATTAAAAAAAGACTAGTTCCTTATATTAAAAGAAAATTTAAAGATATTAATATATTAATAATAAAATAATATATATATTTAGCTTAATACGGTATATATATATAAATATTAATAAAAGTTAACGGATATAAAGTTATTATAATAATAAATTTAAGAGTAATTAATAACTTTATATCTCGAATAATAATTTAGGTAATCAATTTATTAACTCGAGAAAAAAAAAATATATAAATTGTAATTAATCGACGGGTCGAAGTTATTAATAGAAAAAATAAATAGAAAAAAATTCCCGCTACCCGTTATTATTTAATACTACTATAAGGAAATTACCTTCGATATAATAAAAATAACTATTTACTATATTATTTTAGGAATACTTTAGTTAAAGAAATATAATTTAATAATAAATTAAAAGAAAGAAGTATTTATATTTCTATATATTAAGAATATCGCTAGTATAATATCTATACGCCTATAAAGGATAATTATAAATAAAAAGTTAAACCGTAACCTAGTCGAAGTTTATAATATTTTATCTTTATATAAAAATATCTTTATATAAAAATCCGATTCGATATATATTAATTAAAGAAGTTAATAAAGCGAATAAATTAAAATTTTTGAAAGTAAAAATAAACCTCTTAATATTTCTAAAAAATATTAATAATAGAAGTATCTTTTTTAGGAAAAGATAATTATAAAAATATTATCTAAATATTAATTATAAGATTATAAAATCGAACTCGAATTAAATAAATAACCGATATTTAGACCTATTTATACTTTATTAGGAAAAGAACTCGGAGTACTTCGCGGGTATATCGATAAGAATTTTAAAAAAGAATTTATTCGAGAATTTAAATTATTAATAAGTTACTTAATCCTCTTTATAATAAAAAAGAACGGAAGTTTATAATTATATATAAATTACCGAAAATTAAATAATATTATAGTAAAGAATCGGTACCCTCTACCGAATATTAACGAGTTATAGGATTAGTTTATAATAATAAAAGTCTTTATATAATTAAATCTTCTAGGCGCGTATAATTTAATTTAAATAAAAAAAAACGAGGAGTAGAAGATTATTTTTAAAATTAAGTATAATTATTAGAAATATTTAATAATACTTTTTAGATTTATTAATATACTAGTAACCTACTAAATATTAATTAATAATATTATACGAGTATATTTAGATATAATAGTAATTATATACCTCGATAATATTTTAATTTACTCTACTAATAAGGAAGAATATATTTAATAGATATAGATTTTTTTAATTTATTTATTACTAGCTAGACTTCTCTTTAAATTAAAAAAATATTAATTTTATAAAGAATTCTTTAAATTCTTTAGATTTATAATTAATATTAAAGATATTTATTTAAACGTTAAAAAGATTAAGAGTATTAAAAAATAACCTATATAATATAATATTAAAATAATATAGAGTTTCTTATAATTTATAAATTTTAATAAAAAGTTTATTAAAGACTACTCTAAAAAAAATTAATAAATATTATAAAGAAAGATATCGTTTTCTAATAAAGGAAAGAATAATAATAATAATTTAGAGCGCTTAAAGAGGTTTATAAAAAACCACCGGTATTATATTCCTTTCGAAGTAACGAACTAACTCGAATCGAAACCGATACTTTAGATTTAATAATAGGCGCTTATATACTTTAATAAAAAAACGATAAATAATATCCTATTATATATTATTCTAGGAAAATATTATTAGCGGAATAGAACTATAATATTTATAATAAGGAATTACTAGTAGTATTATCCTTATTAGAATAATAAAGGGTATATATAGAAAACTATTTAAATTTTACTATCTTTATAAACTATAAAAATTTTCTTAATTTTATAATAACGAAGTAATTAAATCGAAGATAGGTTAAATAATTAGAATTATCAAGATAATATAAATTTAAGATCTTCTATATCTTAAGGAAGAATAATAGTCGCGCCGATATATTTAATAAACGAGAGGACTATATAGAGGATAAAGATATAATAATATAACTAGTTCTTATTTAATAATAGGATAGATCGCTGGTCCTAGTATAATAATTAATAGCGATATTATATATTTTTATTCCCGGAAGTATTAATAGTATTTAGAAAGAATATAAGAATAATATCTTAATTATAATCTTAAAAAGTTAATAGTTATAAACTAAATTATTAGAATATAATAAGAAAACGTACCTTCTTAAAGGATATTTTAAAGAAATTATTCGCGATTATTATAATAATCTAGTTTAAGGATACCCTAGAGTTATTAAAATTATAGAATTTATCTATAAAGAATACGACGCGCCGGGATTACGGTCGTATATCGAAAAGTATATTAAGGAATATATTGAATACTAGTAGAATAAGTCTATAAGATATATTAAATACGGTTAAATCTAATTCGCCCTAGTACTAGAGATATTATAGGACGATACTATAATAAATTTTATTATTAGATTACTAAAATTAAAGGACCCCGTTTATTACGATTAAGATTTTTAAAGAACTTTAATAGACTTAGTATACTTAATATACTAAAGGACTATTTACTACTCGACGTAGTATATAGATTAATAAGTAGGTAAATATTTAACTACTTATTTATTTAATATAAAAGTAAACGAGTAAACGGATAAATAATATAGTTTCTTTTTTCTATATAAACTACGTATTTCCTTAATAGATAAGAGCTTCGTATTTAATTTCCCTTAAAACTTTTAATTATAGATTCTAAATATAGATATTCTTTAAATTATTAATTAAATTTATTAAATTTATTTAGTCTTATTTTATATTAATATAAAACCTATTATCTTTTAATTCTTAATACTCTTCTTTATAAATATTAACCTAGGTTTTATTAATATTATATTAAAATATTAAACGGAGAGCCTTAATATTTTAAATACTTTTAAAATAAATACTTTAGAATTAATAAAGGCTTTAATATTAAATACCTAAAATAATACCCGAAGACGTAATATTATAGAAGAAGAGGACTATATTAAGGTTACCCGCCTAAATTATTACTATAAAGAGCGCGAGAAGTTTAACGATTAATTATTATAACTTTAATTATTCTTCGTATTTAATAAGAATATTATACTAGTTATTAAATAAATAATCTTTATAATAATTTATATAAAAGGTAATATATAGAAATAAATTAAATTATTCTTAAAGCGTTATATAAAAGTAGTAAATAATATTAATAATTTATTAATAAAGTTTTAAATAAAGAACTTCTTTAGGTTTAAAGCCGAGATTCGTTATATATTTAAACTATCTAACGAAAGTAGTATAATAGTTCGTATTATTTAATATTTAATATAACGAAGGTCTATATCCGATTACTCGGTATAATTTTAATATTATATAATATTTACGGACTAGGACGATACTACTTTTATAATAATATATCGACGAGGACTAAAAAATAATATAAAAAATAGACTTATATAGATAAGAACTATTATAAAGGACCTTGATATATTTATAAAATAAATAATTAAAATTAATAATAAATTATATAAACGTATAATAAAGAAACGCTATAACGGAGGAGTTAACGAATAAGGATATTTAAGAGTTTATAATAATAAATATAATTCGGCTAGTCGTTACTACTATAAAAAACCTAACCCGTATAATTATATATTAATAGAATTTAATTTTATTAAGAAGGGATTCATAAAAGGATTTTAAAAAAGAAGTAGATAATAATAAAGGGGTAAAAAAGTAATAAATAATTATAATTATAATAAACCGGGCTATATCGCTAGGAACTATTATTTAAAAAATATAATAAATCGATAATAATTAAATATACTTAAGAAAGAAATACTAGATAGCGTAACTAGGTTCTTTAAGAATTTAGTATAAAATAATATTATATTTAACGACTTAATAGAGAAATAAAAGGATATTAAAGAAAAAATCGCTTAAAGAATTTAAAAACTCGAAGAATTAAATAATAATAACGATAAAACTCTAAAGGAAGATTTAAAGGAAGGATAAAAATAAAAATATAATATAATAAACTTTAAAGAATCATTTTAAAACCTAGTTTATTATATTATAAAAGAAATTTAAAGAAAAGAAGAAATAAAAAAGATAACCCTCTAAAATTAATTATATTTATAATAAATATTACTTACGATATAGGGAGATATATTAATTAATATATATAAATAAATATTATAAATATTATTATAATAGTTTAGGAGAGCGAAAGTATATTATAAAACTAGAATATAATTATAATTAATAGAATAATTACGTTAGAAATAATTATTTATAATATTTAATTAAAAAAAGAGAGAACTAAATCTTCCCGGGTTACGATAAAGAATAATAATTATAATTACGAAACTAGATAAAATATAATAAGAAAACGAAATACTATAATTAAAACGAATAATATTATTATTTAGCCGAAGATTACGAAAGGTATTTTAAATCTAAAGAGTATTATAAGTTTTTATCTTTATCGAGAGAAGCCTAGTCCCTTACGAGGAGATTAATATATTGACTTTAAAATAATATCTATATTTAGTTTAGTACGGTATATATATACGAATACTAGTAAAAGTTAACGAATATAAAGTTATTATAATAATAGATTTAAGAGCGACTAATAACTTTATATCTCGAATAATAACTTAGGTAACTAATTTACTAACTTGAGAAAAGAAAAAATAATATAAATTTTAATTAACCGACGGGTTAAAATTATTAATAAAAAAAATAAATAAAAAAACGTTCCCGTTACTAGTTATTATTTAACGCTATTATAAGGAAATTACCTTCGATATAATAAAAATAATTATTTATTATATTATTTTAGGAATATTTTAGTTAAGGAAATATAATCTAATAATTAATTAAAAAAGAGGAATATTTATATTTCCGCGTATTAAAGATATTATTAATATAATACTTATACGCTTATAAAGAATAGTTATAAATAAGAAATTAAATTATATCCCGGTCGAAGCCTATAATAATTTATCTTCGTATAAAAATGATTTTATACGAGGATCCGACTCGATATATACTAGTTAAAAAGGTTAGTAGAGCGAATAAATTAAAGTTTTTAAAAATAAAAATAAACCTTTTAATATCTTTAAAGAGTATTAATAATAAAAGTATTTTTTTTAGGAAAAAATAATTATAAAAGTATTATTTAAATATTAATTATAGGATTATAAAATTAAACTCGAATTTAATAAATAACCGATATTTAGACCTATTTATACTTTATTAAAAAAAAAACTAGGAGTATTTCGCGGGTATATCGACGAGAATTTTAAGAAAAAAATTATCTAAGAATTTAAATTATTAGTAGGTTATCTAATTCTCTTTATAATAAAGAAGAATAGAATTTTATAACTATATATAGACTACCGAAAATTAAATAATATTATAGTAAAGAATCGGTACCCTCTATTAAATATTAGTAAATTATAGGATCGGTTTATAATAATAAAAATATTTATATAACTAGATCTTCGAGGCGCGTATAATTTAATTTAAATAAAAAAAAGTAAAGAGTAGAAAATTATTTTTAAAACTAGATATAATTATTACGAATATTTAATAATACCCTTCGGATTTACTAATATACTAGCGACCTATTAAATATTAATTAATAACATTATATAAATATACCTAGATATAACGGTAATTATATACCTCGATAATATCTTAATCTACTCTATTAATAAGGAAGAATATATTTAATATATATAAAATATCTTAATTTATTTATTATTAACTAGGTATCTCTTTAAACTAAAGAAATATAAATTTTATAAAGAATTAATTAAATTCCTTAAATTTATAATTAATATTAAAGGTATTTATATAAACTCTAAAAAGATTAAAAGTATTAAAGAATAACCTATATTATATAATATTAAGACGGTATAGAGTTTCTTAGGATTTACGAACTTTAATAAAAGGTTTATTAAAAACTACTTTAAAAAGACTTTATTATTAATAAATATTATAAAGAAAGATATCGCTTTCTAATAAAAAAAAGAATAATAATAATTTTTCGAGGCGTTTAAAAAGGCTTATAAAAAGCCGCCGGTATTATATTCCTTTCGAAGTAATAAACTAACTCGGATCGAAACCGACGCTTTAGATTTAATAATAGGCGCTTATATATTTTAATAAAAAGACGATAAATAATACCCTATTATATATTATTCTAGGAAAATATTATTAACGGAATAGAACTATAATATCTATAATAAGGAATTACTAGTAGTAGTATCTTTATTAGAATAATAAAGGGTATATATAGAAAATTATTTAAATCTTATTATCTTTACGGACTATAAAAATCTTCTTAACTTTATAATAACGAAATAATTAAATCGAAAATAAGTTAAATAATTAGAATTATTAGGATAATATAAATTTAAAATCTTTTATACTCTAGGAAAGGATAACGGTCGCGCCGATATATTTAATAAGCGAGAAGATTATATAGAGGATAAAAACGTAATAATATAATTAGTTCTTATTTAATAATAGGATAGATCGTTGGTTTTAATATAATAACTAGTAGTAATATTATATATCTCTATTCTCGGAATTAATAATAGTATTTAAAAAGAATATGAGAATAATACTTTAATTATAATATTAAAAAGTTAGTAGTTATAAATTAAACTATTAAAATATAATAAGAAAACGTACCTTCCTAAAGAATATCTTAAAGAAATTATTCGCGATTATTATAATAATCTAGTCTAAGGATACCCTAGAGTTATTAAAACTATAGAATTTATCTATAGAGAATACGACGCGCCGGGACTAAGATCGCACGTCGAGAAATATATTAAAGAATATATCGAATATTAGTAGAATAAATCTATAAGGTATATTAGATATAGTTAGATCTAATTCGCCCTAGTACTAGAAATACCTTAGGACGACGTTATAATAAATTTTATTATTAAATTACTAAGATTAAAGGACCCCGTTATATTAGAGGTCTTTGACTCTATAATAGTAATCTATAATAAACTTAGTAGATACGCTATAATAATATTAATTAAGGAAATTTATAAGGCCGAATAGGTTATCTTTATATTATTAAATTAATTAATTAAGGATTATAAAATACCTAAATCGATTACCTCTAACCGGGATAAATAGTTTACTTTTAATTACTAGAAAATACTAATTAATACTATTAGAACCAAGTTACGAATATTAACCGCGTATTATCTATAGATAAATAAATAGATAGAGCGGATAAACTAAATAATAAAGATATATTTACGATAATATATTAATAAAAAATAGGATAATTAGGTAAGACTTTTATCTATAATTTAATTAATATTTAATAACACGTAGTTTAATATAACGAAACTTATACTATTCTTCGCTAACTACGGTAGGTATATTAATATATTTCTAGAATTAAAATAAGGACTAAATATATAAAAGGCTTTAGTTTATATAATTAATATAAAGGTATTATATAAAGAAATATAAACTCAAATTAAATTAACGAATACTCGAACTAAATTAACGATAGATAAATATCGAAAAGAGTATTTTTAATTAAAGAAGAGGGATAAAGTAGAAAACCGAGTAAAAAACTAAATTATATAAAAATCGGACTATTTTTAATTAGGAAAAATAAAGGATTAGTTAATTATAAATTAAATCTTCTAACCGACGCTAAAATATATTTAATATTTTATATCTCTCGATTAAAGTTAGTAGATTTTAAAATATCTCTATAAAATACCTTTTATTTCTAGATTAAAGAAGAAATAAAGTTCGAGGTAAAAAAAACTCTAAATTAAAAAAGTTAAAACTACCTCGTTAGGTAAAAGGAATATAATAAATCGGAGAATATTTAGGAGTTATTAATAAATCTAATTAACTATTAGGAATCTCTAAAAAAGTTCTAGAAATAACGATATAAAAAAATTAATCGAGGGTTCCTAGTAAAAAGGATTTTAAGGATATAAAATTATTAAAGTATAAAACTAAAACCGCTATATACTTTATTTTACCGAATTTCTTTAATTCTTTTAAATACTCTAATTCCTTTATATCTATAAAATCTTTATCGAATATCTTTTATTTACGCTCCTTTAGGAATTTCTTTTATTAATAAAGTTTTTTTAACTTCGTATTCTTCTAGCTAACGATTTCGTTCGCTATTTTTTATATAATTTTAATTTTTTCTTCCTTATATTCTAAGCGCTCTAAAGCCTTATTAATTCTAAAGAAATTAATAACGGACTTTAAAGATTTATACTTTTTTCCGGTCTTAATATACTCCCCGTACTTCGACGATAAAGAGAATAGTCGATATTTAGTTATAAAACCTCTAGAAATAATTTATTCCTATAGTTTATTATATTATTTTATTTAACGAGAAGATATAAAATTATCTTTAAGGATAAAAAAGGTTGGAAGAGAGAAGTAATATTATAATTAAAGTTTTTAAAGAACCTTAATAAACTTAATATATTTAATATACTAAGAGATTATTTACTACTCGACGTAGTATATAAACTAATAAATAAATAAGCGCTTAATCGTTTATTTACTCGATATAGAAATAAGCGAGTAAACGGATAAATAGCGTAGTTTCTTTCTTTTATATAAACTATATATTTCTCTAATAGATAGGAGCTTCGTATTTAACTTCCTTTAAAACTTTTATTTATAAATTCTAAATATAGATATTCCCTAAACTATTAATTAAATCTAATAAATTTATTAAATTTTATTTTATATTAATATAAAGCCTATTATTCTTTAATTTTTAATACTCCTCTCTATAAGTACTAACCTAGGTCCTATCGACGTTATATTAAAGTATTAAATAAAGAGTCTTAACACCGTTATATTAGAAATTTTTAACTTTATAATAATAATTTATAATAAACTTAGTAAATATATTATAATAATATTAATTAAAGAAATTAATAAGGCCGAATAAATCGTCTTCGTATTATTAAATTAATTTATTAGGGATTATAAAATACCTAAATTAATAATCTTTAACCGAGATAAATAATTTATTTTAAATTACTAGAAGATACTAATTAATATTATTAGAACCAAATTACGAATATTAATTATATATTATCTATAAATAAATAAATAAACGGAGCGGACGAACTAGATAATAAAGATATATTTATAATATTACGTTAATAAAAAGTAGAATAATTAGGTAAGGTTTTTATTTATAGTTTAATTAACGTTTAATAATAATTAATCTAATACTACTAAACTTATATTATTCTTCGCGAACTATAATAAATAAATTAATATATTCCTCGAATTTAAATAGAGATTAAACGCGTAAAGGGCCTTAATTTATATAATTAATATAAAGATATTATACCGAGATATATAAACCTAAAAAAATTAAACGAATATTTGGACTAAAAAAATAATAAATAAATATCGAAAAGAGTATCTTTAATTAAAGGAGGGGGATAAGGTATATTTTTTAATAAAAAATATAAAGAGTAAAAAACTAAATAAGAAATTAAATTATATTAAAACCGGATTATTTTCGATTAAAAAGAATAAAGGATTAGTTAATTATAAACTAAATCTTCTAGCCGACGCTAAAGTATATCTAATATTCTATATATTTTTACTAGAGTTAATAAACTTTAATATACCTTTATAAAATATCTTTTATTTCTAGATTAAGGAAGAAACGGAGTTCGAGGTAAAAGAGATTCTAGATTAAAAAAATTAGGACTACCTCGTTAAATAAAAGGGATATAATAAATCGGAGAATATTTAAAAATTATTAACAAATCTAGTTAATTATTAGGAACTTCTAAAGAAGTTTTAGGAATAATAGTATAAAAAAGTTAATTAAGAGTTCCCGGTAAAAAGAATTTTAAAGATATAAAATTATTAAGATATTAAATTAAAGCCGCTATATATTTTATTTCGTCGAATTTCTCGAGTTTTTTTAGATACTCTAATTCCTCTATATCTATAAAATCTTTATTAAATATCTTTTATTTACGTTTTTTTAGGAATTTCTTTTATTAACGAAACCTCTTTAACTTCGTATTCTTTGAATTAACGATTTCGTTCGCTACTTTTTATATAATTTTAGTTTTTTCTTCTTTATATTCTAAGCGCTTTAGAGTCTTATTAATTCTAAAGAAATTAATAACGGACTTTATAAATTTATATTTTTTTCTAGTTTTAATATACTCCCCGTACTTCGACGATAAAGAGGATAATCGATATTCGGTTTAATATATCGCGTAGCGCGTATATATACCTATAATTATAAAATCTTTAGAAATAATTTATTCCTATAGTTTATTACGTTACTTTATTTAACGAGAAAATATAGGATTATTTTTAAAAATAAAGAAAGTTAGAAAGGAGGGGTAGTATTATAATTAAAATTTATTAAAAATCTTAATAAATTTAGTATATTTAATATATTAAGAGATTATTTACTACTCGACGTAATATATAAACTAATAAATAAATAAGCGCTTAATTATTTATTTACTCGATATAGGAGTAAGCGAGTAAACGGATAAATAATATAGTTTCTTTCTTTTATATAAACTACGTATTTTTTTAATAGATAAAAACTTCGTATTTAACTTCCCTTAAAACTTTTAATTAAAAATTCTAAATATAAACGTTTATCAAATTATTAATTAAGTTTATTAAATTAAATTTTTTTTATTTTATATTAATACGAAGCCTATTATCCTTTAATCTTTAATACTCTTCTCTATAAATATTAATCTAGGTCTTATCGACGTTATATTTAAATTTTAAATAGAGAGCCTTAATATAAATTAGGAAAATATATAATTATATTATATAATTATAAAAAGTAGTATTTTTTCCTAGGTTTTAAAATCTTATAAAGTAATAATCTAGAATTATAATATAATTTTAATAAATTAATTTATATACTCGCTTAATCTATCCGTTTATAAATAATAGTTAGTAGAGAATATTAAATCTATTTTAAATTTATTAAACAAAGCCTTCTATAGGGTATTTATAAATTTATAGTCGCGATCGGAAAAAGTAATTTTCGGAATACTTTAATCTACTAAATATAAATAACGTAAAAATATATTTATTTATTATTTTACTTTTTATATTTATTTTCCTAGAATCGCGGTCACCTTTCGGGATATAATAATTATAATATTATCGAATCCTTCCTACGAAAGAGGTAAAGTTAGGATAAAATTAATAAAAATTATATAAAAAGAAGAGGGTAGTATAAGAATAAGTTATAATATTTTATAAAGTTTATATTTAAGAGTAGCTAATAATTAATATTATAAATAATATTATAAATACTCCCCTAACTTTTTATTTAGTTTATATATATATTAATATTTATATCTTCTTATATATAAGTTAGAATATACGACGTTAAATAAAGTTTTAATATATAAAGAAAATATATATAAACGCTCTAGTATATATATATAATTAATAATTAAATTATTACTATATTATATTAAATCGTTATCCCTCTTCGAAAAAAGAAGATCTACGACGTCCTCGCCGGCCTTTATATTATAATTAAATATATAATTTATTTTAATCTAAAAGTCGTTATTCTAGTACTTTTAAAATAATTCTTATTGAACCTATATATTTATTTCCACTAGTATATAGACTTTATATATATATATTTAGAGTATATTTAACTCGTTTTCTAAAAAGTTCTTAACTACGTCCTTTTATTATAATCGGGATAGGGTATCTAGTATTATATATTTAATACTAAATTTATAACGGATCTTTATATTTTAAAAATACTAAATATAATTTAAAACCCGTACGATATTTAAATTAATTTTAATTATAAATAAAGTAGTTATATTTATTTATTTAATTATATTAAATATAATTTTATAATTAATATAGAAGACCGTTTTAGGGTTTAATTCGACTATATATTTAATTTTAATAAATACTTATATTATTCCTACTAGTTTTATTATAGTCGATTAATAGTATATTTCTATATTCTTAAAAAGCCGATTAAAGAAAAGAATAAACTAAATTTATTTCCGGTCGGAATGAAAGTCTTTTAGTTTTTTTATAATATAATAAATTATAACCTCGTAACCGAATTCCTTACTAGTATTGAAGTCGATAAATAGTTTCTTTTTATCGTCGAAATAATACAGAAAAGAAGGTTTAGAAAAAGTATTTTAAATAATTTTAAATAAACGAATCTTCTATAGAGAAAGTAATTTAAAACTAGTTTTTTTAATATATTCTTATTATCAAGCGCCTATAGAGGGTATTTTATTTAATAATACGATTTTCTTATTTTATAAAAACTTAACTAGAGTAATATAATCTTTAATATAATCTTTTAGTTAACTAGTTATTCCTAGATATATTTTAAATAATACTAGTATTTAAAGGAAAATTAGTTATTTAATAATTATAAACTTTTCTTTAGAAGTTAAAAACCCGAATAAATTAACCTTTTAATTAAATAATATAATTAACGAATAATTAATAAACGCTTTTTTAAATTTAATTAAAATATTAAATTTAGCGAATAAAGAAAACACTATATACTAGAGGGTCGCTATCTCCGTAAAGAGATTACGGGGGCGGTAATATTTAGTATAAAATATATAATAAACGATAATAAATTCTAGAGGGTCGCTATCTCTATAAAGAAATTATAGAGGCGATAAAGCTTAGTAAGAGATATATAATAAAATTATATATTATAAATAATAATACTTATCTATTTATCTATTTATCTATTTATCTATTTATCTATTTATCTATTTATCTATTTATCTATTTATCTATTTATCTAATTATCTATTTATTTATTTATCTATCTATCTATTTATCTATTTATCTATTTATTAATTAATTATTATTTAATATTACTCTCTATAAAAAATACTATTATTTCTAGAAATTCTAAACTACTTTATACGATTATTCCTAAGTACTCGATAATATATTTATTTGAATCTTCTAGATTAATATTACTTATCACTTTCCTTTAATATAAAAAGACTTTATATTTAATTTATTATTAATACTCTTTATGATATTTAGTTTTAAATTATATATATATTATTATACTTTATAAAATTTGTGATTTTCTATAATATAATTAATATATTATTTATTTCTATACGAATTATATATAGAGTACTATTTTAATTATATTAAAATAATCTAAAAATATATTTAGAAATATAATAAAATTAGTATTATAATATATTTAGTATAAATTCTTAATATTTTAATAGTTTATTAATATTATTTATAAATTAATAGAGTAATTATAATTTCTTAATAATTTAAAAAATATATTTATATTTTATATTTACTTATTAACTTATAATAAGAGTATAATAAATTTAATTTTAATTTTTATATATTAATTATTATAATAAATACAGTTTTCTAGATTTCTTATATCTTTTATATAATTATTATATTATATAATAGTAACTACTACTATATAAATATTATTTAAATAATTTATGAATTATTAATTAATAATAATACCTTTAAATAATAGATTTATTTATTTATATATTATATTAATTCTATTTATATATAGAGGTTTAGATTAATTTATAGTAATTATCTAAATTAAATATATTATATAGAAAAAATATAATATATAGAAGAAATAATCTAAAGAAGAAGAAAAGGAAAAAACCTCTCTCTTTTATTTATATAATTTGGTATAACTCGAAATATAATCTTAATATATAAATATTATATTTTATTAAAATAAAAATTTTAATTAATAATATAGATATTTAATATTAAACTTTATTTATAAAGTTAATTTATTATATTATATTTAATAAAATTATTTATATATATATTATTATTATTTAATATTCTTTTTATATCAAATCTATATATATATTTCTACTTTTAATATATTTATTTTATATTTATATAAGTAGAAAAATTTAAGAATTAATTTATAAAGTAGTATATAGAATATATAGAATATATAGAATATAATTAATAAATTTATTTTATTAATTAAATATTATATATCTTATAAATCTTTATTTAGTAATTTAATAATGATATTTTATTATAATATATTTAATATATAAATAATTATCTTAATATCTCGAATATATATTATAATATATAAATAATATTTAAAATATTGAGAATTAATTATAGAGCTAGTTATAAATCTAATTATAAAAATTAACTATAAAATTAACTATAAAGTTAATTATAAAATTAGCTATGAAATTAAATATAAAACTAATTATAAAATTATTTAAAAATATATTACAAAGAAATAATAAAATTATTAAAAAATATATTATAAATTTATAATAACTTAGTAGGATTATTTAGAAATAAATTATTAAATAATAATATAATTATTTAAAAGTACTTTATATATTATAAAATAATAATAAAATAATTTAAAAGTATATATTATTAAATAATAATAAGATTATTTAAAGATAAATTATAAAGTATTAATAAAATTATTTAAAGATATATTATAAAGTAGTAATAAAAGTATTTAGAAATACGTTATAAGATAGTAATAAAGTTATTTAAAAGTATATTATAAAGTAGTAATAAAAATTTAAAAGTATATATTATAAAGTAAAATAAAATTATTTAAAAGTATAATATAAAGTAGTAATAGAGATATTTAGGAGTATATACTATAGAGTAGTAATAGGAGTATTTGGGAGTATATACTATAGAGTAGTAATAGGGCCATTTAGGGGTATACGATAAAGTAATAATAAAAGTATTTAAAAATATATACTATAGAGTAGTAATAGGGGTAATTGGGAGTATATATTATAAAGTAGTAATAGAGCCATTTAGGGGTATATAATAAAGTAATAATAAAAATATTTAGGAGTATATACTATAAGATAATAATAGGGGTATTTAGGAGTATATATTATAAAATAGTAATAGAGCTATTTAGGGGTATGCGATAAAATAATAATAGAAACATTTAGGAGTATATACTATAAAGTAATAATAAGGGTATTTAGAGGTATACTATAAAGTAATAATAAAAATATTTAAAAGTATAGTATAGAGTACTAATAAAGTTATATAAGAGTATACTATAGCGTAATAATAGAGTTATTTAGAGGTATAGTATAGGGTAGTAATAAGTATATTTAGGAGTATAATATAGGGTAGTAATAAGAGTATTTAAGGGTATACTATTAACTAGAATTTAAAAAATAAAATTACGTAAAAAACTATCTTAGCGACAAATTATAACTAATTGTTAAAATATATACTAATATAATATAAATAAGTATTAAATATAATCCTCGAGGGTTTAAAAGAATATTATAATATTATTAATATATACTCGGGCGAATACTTTATAGATATATAAAATCCGGTTTATTTACTATTATATATATATAAACGAGTTCTTATATCTTATTACTATAATATTGAAAGTCTTTTAACCGCGGTATAATATAATAGTGAGTTTATATTTATTTTTAGAGTATACTCGCTAATAATAGAAAAAACTAACTGTGTCGATAATAATAATTTAACGATAATCTTTAACGGCGCTAATTATATTATTCTATAAAGATAAATAATAGACGTTTATTATAACTATAGTATTTAAACCTCGAATATTAATAACAGTACGACTATTCTTAATACTATCTAATTTTATAATTTAAATAACGAAGACTAGAAAGTTAAATAAAGTAGATTATATTATTTATTTAAATCGTACCTAAATATATAGTTTATTATAGATTTCGTTAATAATCTTCCGGCTCTCGTTATTTATAAAATAAATATATATTATTTTAAATACTTTATCTTCCTAGTCGGCGCGAAGTAATATATATATTTATTTATTTTCTAGAATATTAATAAAGCCTCCTTCTACCTAAAGTATAAAGAATTAATTAATAACTCTTACTAACTCCGGTTATTTACTATAAATAATAATATTATTTAAGAGGATATTATTCTTTATCGAAATAATTATCTTTATTAATAAAATAAAAGGCCGGGAATTAATTAGATTCTTTATATTTTACCCTTCTAAAAATTATTTAAAAAGTAATAAACTAGTATTAACGATAATTATATTATTAAAAGTATTTTTAATAAAAGTTTTTTTATACTTTTAAATAGGCCTTTATATAGCGAGCTCGCGAACGTCGTTATCGTTTATAATAATATTATAGTAGTTATTAAATTAAACCTCGATTATTTAACCTAGTTTTATATTCCTAGAGATTTTAACGTATTTATCCGTTTCATTCTTTATAACTATTAATTTTATTCTATTATTAACGATTCTAGTAAAGAGGTATAAGTTAGTATCTACTAATTTAAAGAAATAATCTCGTACTAATAAATCAAATTTATAAACTTTAATAATTATCGTAATTTATAGAGGTATAACTTTTATTTTCGTAGTATATACTAGTCGGTTTATATTTATACCTCTTAAATAAATATTAATAGAGTATTCTATAACGTATTTACTAATATAAATTACTTAACGAGATATTAATATATTAATTCCTTTAAGGGCTATAATATTTATATTAATAAATATATTTACTTTAAAATTATCTATAACATAGACTTCTTTAGCGGTTATTTCGGTTATTATTTTATTACTACTTTTATCTTTCCTAGGGAAGTATAAAGAGATAATAATATATTTAGAAATAATATAACGATTAGTATTAAGATCGGTAACTTAGAGTAAAATTACGATAATACGGATTCTAACCTTTGGAAAGAAGTATACTATAAATTTATAATTAATAATAATTACTTTATAAGTAGTATCTTTATAGCTCTTTTCTATTTTAATTTCAGGGTCTAAGCCGACCCGAATACTAATATACCTATATTTCCTAAATATTTATCCTATTCTCGTATTTTTAGAAGAGTCGTAGTTTAATTTAATTATAATTTTCTATTTTAGTAATTCGTTATTCATTTTAACCTAGTAATAGGATTCTATATTCTTATTTATTATTAAAGACTATTTACTCTTCTAAATAATATTTATAATTAAATATTTAGGGTAAATCTCTTTACTAGTACTTCTACCCTATCCTCGACTCCTAAAATTATATAATATATTCCTAGATCGGAAGTCTTCCTTGTAGATATAATATTAAAATAAACTAGGTAGTTAAACTTTATTAATAATTACCTAGAAATTATATATTTCGTTTTATTTATTATAGATATTATTCTACTACTAATTTTAGTCCTATTTATTAACGTAATTAATATTAAATATAAATTACTCTTTTATTTATAACTCTATAATACTATCTTTTTAAAAATAATTCTTTTATATTTTAATTCTATAATAAATAATTATATACCTAGGGAGTATTTACTATTACCCGAAATAATTAAAATTATAATTACTAGTTATAGGCCCGCGGTTTTCTTAGCGCGGTTAATAATTAAAACGATTCCTATTTCTAAAAAGAAAAGATACGTTTCTAATATTATTATTAATAATTTATAACTAAGTTAGTAATAGTTGAATTTAATAAAGTTAATACTATATTTAAAGAATATTTAATATATTCTAATAAACTAGATTAGTGAACTAATAAAAAATAATAAGAAATAACTAGTTCTATTATAACTAGAACCGGTTAAGTTATTAATAATTCTATTAACTTTACTATAAACTCTCTAGTTTAAGAGGCGGTAAAGGCCTAATTATTTTATTACTTCGTATTATTCCTAACTAGACTTCTTCTTTAATATTAAGTAAATTAAGGAATTTATTTAATAAAATATTAAATTTAAACGGATTAATAAAAGGTTTAAAATTAGAGCTAATATAATTAAAAATTATAAATATTTATTAATATATACTAGGAATATCGGCGGCCCTAGTTAAATTAAATATTTAATTTATATATTATTTAAATATCTTACTAGTATATATTTAAACGAATTTATATTTATTAAACTAAAGTTTACGTATAACTTCTAGTGTCTTTATTTTAAATTATTTAACAAAATTATTTATTTATTTAGAGTTAGCGAAGGTACGTATTAATACCTTAATATTAATATTTAATTTATTCGAGAACTATTTAAAGACTACTCTTTTAAAATATAAAATTAAAAACTTTTAATCCTCTTCTTCGTCGTACTATTTAATTATATCGTTAACGCGATTTTTAAAGTCGAAAAGATTTTTATATATAATATACTTTCTTAAAATAAATAAATTAATCTTTTTATTATCTTTAAAGTCGAAAAATCTAATCTCTTCGAGTTTTAATTTATTTTAAGTATTTACCCTAATATTAATATTATTATAACTAGCTAGGTTATTCTCCTCTAATAAATTTTAAAATCCTATTAAGTTTATTTTTATTTTAATTACTAACCTATTAATAATAGTTTAAATTTATAACGATTCTATAAAGTCTACTACTTATTTAAGAGTTATAGTTAAATATTTAAAAAGAATTATATTTTCTTTATCTTCGTCTTCTAAAGATTATTTCTTTTATAAATATTAATAAAGGTTTTTAGTATCCCTTCGGAAAGCGCTAATAAACGATATTATAATTATTTTATTAATAACCTAGAGTAACTATATAATAGGTTATTTAAACTTAATATATTTTAAAAGATTATTATTAAATTACTTCGCTTTCCGACCCCTCCTTAATAAATATTAAAGAGGTACTTTAGTAAGAGAATTAAAAAACCGTATAATTATTTAAATAACTACTCGTTTAATATTAAAAATAACTTTTATTTATCTTAGGAGATATTTATTTAATAATAAGAATTCTTATAAATAGAAAGTAAAATCAACTATATTAAAATTTAACTAAGTTTCTTCTAGAGTAATAATTAAAGTAATAATTAATAATAAATACTAAAAGTAGTAATACTAGGAGAATAAAACAAAAGTAGTATTAAAAATCTAGTATTCTTTTTCTATAACGGAAGCGTAAAAGATATAGTTAATAATATATTTATTAGACTAGATATTTACCTAATAAGTAATTTACTAAAATAAATAACTATATTAATAAAAGGAAAATAAATAAAAGAACGTTTTGAATATTTCATTAAATATTTACTATAGATACCCTAAATAAAAAGGGTATTGAATAAATTATTTTAATAACTTAATAAAGAGTTTAGAAGTATTTATTCAAGGTAATAAAATACGGTATAGAAATATTAAATAAATATAACGTAGGTAAAACGCGCTATCGATATAGAGTAAATTATTTTAAATATAATAGTTAATAGAGAGTATATTAGTCGTTTTAGAGATTATTTTATTATTTATAATTAATATAATCGTTCTTATTAATATAGAAGAGGTAGAATTCTATATTAGTATTATTATTACTATTATTTAATAAGGGGTTAATATAATAATATATAATATAAAGAATATTAATTATTTTATAGAGGATTTAGTTTTAATATATTAGAATTTTAATATTACTCTAGTCTCGATAAAGCTAGCGATAGAGTTTAGCCCGTCGTTTTAATAAATATTTATAATAATACTCCTATTAAAGTCTACCCCGTAATAATTATTATTATAATATATTTTTATTTTAATCAATTAATTCTATTTTAAATTAAATTTAAATTTAAATTTATTTTATTTTATCCTAGTTTTAACTTAAATCTAGGAAATCTATATTTTTATTATAATATATTTTAAATAAGAAATAAGTAAATATTATATATATTAGTTTTTATTTAGATAATAACTAGCTCTACTATAGTTTTCGTTTTTTATTTTTCGTATTAATTATTTCTATACTATAGTTATATTATTATTAATATATATTTAGTAGTAGTCTCGTCCCCTAATACTTATCTTAATCGTTTTCTCTTGAGAAATAAATCGCTTTAACTAGTTTTAATAATACTAGTTATCTCTTCCCTCAGCTCCCGTTCCCTCGACGGTTTCTATAGTACTCAGCTAGCTTTAGTTAGCTCTTCTACACTGACTATAACGTCGAATATAAAAGAAAGAGAATATGCCGCTAATTAAAGTGATTCAACTAAAGGTTTATACCCGACTCATCGCATCGGAAGTATATCGAGCAAAGGTAGTAGCAATAGTAGCAGTATCGACTGAGGTTGAACGACCGACACAAGACTTTTTTAATACCAATTTTATCTCTCATCCTTGCTGAGTCTTGAATGCTATACGATATTACGATAACAGCCCTGTTCTCTAGTGGTACGCTGCTATATTAGAAAACGGTCTCGCTACTATAGAAACAGAAAGATTAAATGCTACATTAAACAATGCTTTCACTACTATGGAAAAAAGAAAAATTGGGAACAACGGCCCCCTTATGTGTGTGTATGTGTGTGTGAACCTCGCATCCTAAGTCCAACACAACACAATACTCAAAATGGAACAACGCCGTCTCGTTCATTATAATCAACGCCAAATCGTCTCTTGCATACCCATTTCCAAAGACATAGATATATATTACAGTGCGAATGTCTGCACCCGCGTAGGTTCTCGCTACACATTATAAAAGGGATGGAAAGGGAAGTAAAAAAAGAGATATAAACGAAGAGCCGGGAGAAGATGATGTGGTGGCTACGCTGGAGGACCATTTTAATTCATTGACTACTCTACTTACAGATACAAGGTCAACAGTACTACTGCAGTGGTTTGCAAAGGATCACGAATGTAGATGACGGTAAGCGATGCCTTCAGAAGATTGATGTGGTAGCTAGACAAGCATAACCAAAAGCCGCAGTCATTACGGTCCGCTTCGGGTACAAATGAGATAAGGTATGAAGAATGCGGGCGGTAAAAACTTCCTGGCCGAGTTCTACAAGGCTATATCAGGAACATGAGAGGAACCCCTTTAAAAGAGGGCGAGATTTCTCATTCGTAATGAGCGCAATAATTGCACAGAACGCGCAGCAGGTACGAAATTTTCGCACCTGCTTCTTTTTTTGTTTTACATGCACCCCACCCCATTCATCCATCATAGTCCCGAACCATGGATACCACTTTCAATGATACCATGTATACCATGACCTCCTCCCGCGCGCTGCGCACGCAGGGTGCTGTAATCCATCATTCCAATGAGAGCAATATGTGGCAGCAGCTGTCACTACTGCAGTATTACCAGATCACGCACAATAGTGAACACTGCTGTGTGGTCAATAAAGGGATGCCGGGGAAGTATTGCGAGGGGTGTTGGAGAGGGGAGATTTATGAAACGAGATCACTACCGCAGCATTACCAGATCACGCACAATACTGAAACCTGCTGTGTGGTCAATAAAGGGATTCTGGGCAAGCATTGTGAGGGGTGTTGGAGAGGGGAGATGTGTGAAACGAGACAACAGACGGGGTACTCAGTCAGCTCGAGAATTAAAGCCTGTCAGCACGACGTTGACACATTCGACTCTAAAGCCTACCAAAAAAACGTCGATCCTTTCGACTTCGCGTGTATGCAATCGGAAATCCAGAGCATTCACATGCGCGTCAGCGAGACAAAAGTACTCTTTCAGCCTAATGGTAATGCTCCCGACATGCAGTCAAAGACATTGCCGGTAACACATTCCCCTCATCACGAAGTGGCACCAGGAATGGCAAGAAATGTGGGGGGTGCCCCTAACGCGAATGTCAGCCTACCACTGCAACAAGACATCAGGCCGCCACAGCAACCTCACATTAATCTACTGCAGCAACCTCGCTCTAATTTGCCGCAATCTCAACGGAAGGTGCGTACATTGCATATAGAGAAGATCCGGGGACGCCCTTGTTTGGTGCGGAAGACCAAAGCAATCCTATAGATTGGAAGCTGGATTGTTTGGGTATTTGGGTAGTGAAAAAGCGCTTTCCTTAAATTTCGATTGATGGTAGGAGCCATAGTGGTGGGAGAAGTTGTTTCGGTGACGCCGCTGGTTTGCATAGTGCATAATTGATGATGGATGATTGATGATGGACCATATTAGAATTGATTAATGGCATGGGCCGTGGCGTTAGTATGTGCTGGTTCTGTTTTCAGGGAGTGTTAGGCAGCTTAGACCCTCGAATGTTTCATATCCAACATAAACATGGATGATCACCTTCGAGAGCGATTATTTGGGTAGCTGCTATCCGTTCATTCCCAACGCATTAGCAATTTCTCCATCGCGACTCATCACCATTGCCGCCCCTAGGGACTGCCAATTCCGACATCAATCGTATCCGACAGCCAAAGACTCTTCCTTAATTCTACCCATGACCAAATAAGGGCTCCCTTCGCAATATAGCGCCTGAGCAATAACTGTGGCGGATTGACAGGCTCTCCAGCCTGCGTCAGGCTTATAGGGCGAGCAGGGGGGCTGGTTCAATACTACTACCCTTGATTTGGCTCAACTTAAGAATATCGGCAAGCCCCTAGGACTTCTGGACGCCTTTCGACAGCAGGTAGTAATTTGAAAGGAGTTACTGAGTCGTGCTATGGTCTTATTTTCTGCTAGCTAATTATGGCACGTCTTTGTGCCAGCGTTTGCATTTCAAAGTGATTTTTGGTCTGTCGATCGATTTCGCCTCACGTGTTGTCACGGTGCTCGAGGGATTGAAGAGACATTGCAGTCATGAGACAAGCGCTCCCCTCACTAACCCCGCAGTCGCCCTACAAACACGTATGTCGACCAAACCACCCGTGTGGAATGCAACTAGCAGCAGAAGTAAGAAAGGTAGATTTGAGGCAAAACCTAAGGAACAGATATTGGCATCTGGGCAGAATCTGGGCAGAACCTCCACTACAGTCTAACAAAATTAGGCTTAGCGCTACTTAGTAAGCCAGCTTTACGCACTAAATATATAAAAACAGTAACACTATAGATAATAATTAACTATTTAACCTCCACTACTATCTATAATTAAACGTATATTCTAAAGAGTTATAAACTCGGGTTTAGTATTTATTACTCTCTACTAAATATATTTAAAGACATCTTGAAATTATATATAATAATTTTAATATTACTTTTAAATCTATCTCTAGACTCTAGTTTATATAGTAGTAACTAATAATTATAACGGATTATTAGGAATTTAAAATTAAGAAGTCAAATAAATCGAAGAATAAATTTAAATTTAAATTTAAACGCGAAATAATAAGTAGATATATCTTTAATAATATTAACTAAATAATATTATATATAAAGTTTCAGTTTATTACTTTTATAGAGTTTATTAATTAATTAGAGTTATATAATTTAACTAGTTAATAAATTATTTAAATAATAAAACTCTCTATTAAAAAGAAAAAAAAAATTATAAAAAAAAGTTAAGAGAATAATAAAAAGTAATATAAATTTAATATAGAAATTAAATTAAATTTATATTTTAGATAATATTTTTTCTTAAAAAAGACCTTTAAAGATATATAAAAAGTATCGAGATAATTACTAATTAATAAATTATATTTATAAAGTTATATAACGAAAATAATTTAGGTATTAGAGATAAAGTAATATTTAAATTCGTAAAAACCGACTCGTTAAAATATATCATTATCGAGGTTTATACTTTACTAATTGAAATAGTACAAATTAAATATTATTTAAAATAAAGTTATTATTATTTAAATTAATATTTAATACTTTCTTTTATATAGATTTAAAGAAAAATCTGGTTCCCCTATTATTTAGTTTAATTTAGAGTATTAAAGAGGAATAAGAATTTAATATTAATAATATAACTACTACTTTCGGTTAATATAATTAGATAATTAGAAATAAAGAAGAAAATTAATATATTTATATAATTAGATTTAGTAAATAGGATAAATTTAGAAAAGAGAAACTTATTACTACTAATAATAATAATAATAAAAACTAGAAAAATAAAAAGAATAAAAATAAACTTCTTTACTTTTATTATAAATATCGTTATTATAATAAGAATAAATATTATTATTTTTACTCTAAAATATATTTATAGGACTAGAAGTTATTTAAAAATAAGAAAAACTATATAAAAAAGAATATAAACAAGGAGTCGAATGAAGTTATAATTTAAAACTAGAATAATAATAATTCTAAAGATATATAAATTAATTATTTATAATTAAATAAAAATCTATTAATACCGATATCGTATATTATATTAAAAAGGAAATAGTCTATATAAATACTACCTCTAACGTATATATATTATAGAATAAAACTAAGTTTGTTTTTTATAAATTATATAACGATTCTTTTAATAAAATTAATAACTAATATCTTTATATAAAGAGTATAGAATTTATATATTATTTAATAATTATCGATAGTAAACTAGATTAAATTATCTTTATTAATATATATTCTATACCTAGTATAGATTATAATCTACTCTCAATTACTACTCTCGAATAGAATAGATATTCTACTACTATTATAAATAATAAAATTAATATTATAAATTCTAATAATAATAAAGTATTATTAAAAATACGTATTAATACTAATTATCTACTAGATTTTAAATATTTGGAAATATTATATATATTAAAATCGTTATATAATTACTCGATAAATTATTATTTCTAGAATAAATAATACTAGTATCTAGTATATTTTTATATATAAGATATATAAAAAAATTAACGAAGTAAATCGTCTTCAAAAGTTAATTCTAGACTATAAACTATATAAATTATATATAATAAAGAGATAAATTGAGGAATTATCTTATTAACCTCGTCGCTAGAACCCTAATAAATAGAAAATAATAAAGGAGTATATTTATATATTTTAATTTTATAGAGGGAGAATTAATTAAATAAATAATAAAAGAATACTTTTATACTAAATTAATTATAAATAATATTTTAATATAACTTTTATAGCTTTATTAAAGAGGTAATCCGATATACTAGTTATTATTTAAAATTATTTAAATTAAATATAGACTTAAAGTTACCTAGTAAAATAATATAATACCGATAATAAAATTATATATATTAATTATAAGATTTAAGACTTTCTAAAAAAACGTGGAATTTAAGAGAAATTATTTACTATTTATAATTTAATTAAAATCTTATTATAGAACGTATTTTTCGTACTTTATTCGAGAGGGTAGAAAGTATTCTAAATAATATTAATTTATTTTAATTTATATAGGGCGAAGTTCTAAATTTTATAATTTATTATAATAATTATTCGTTTATTAAAGTACTTAATAAAATTATTTTTTATAAAATCAAATAGAATTATAAACCCCGACTTAACTATATATCTATTTTCGGTTACGTTATTTATATATATAATATAAATCTAGTATTTAGGAAACTAGATAATAAGAGTAGAAAATATAGATTCCTTAATTATAAAGAATATAATTAATATAATTTATAAAATTTTAAAAAATAGGTAAATCTTTCGCGCTTTATAAATATAATTTAATACTACTATTATAAGTAAAGAAATAGGGAGTAAAATATGTAATAATAATTCCTAAATTTTCTTTTTTAAAGATACTATTAATATTAATTTAATATTAAAATAATTTATAAATAAAAAAGTAAATAACCTCGATAATAATACTACTATTAATAATTTTATAATTCTATTATTAAATTAAGAGGACGCTTAATTAATATAATAAAAAATCTTAAAATACGGGTATTATACGACGAGGAAAATTCTATAATAATACGAAATTAATTAAGATAAAAGGGAATAAGGATAGTAAAGATAAAATTTAAAATATTAGAGTATAGGCTAAATACGGGCTATTAACGCGTTTTAACGGAACGAAGATATTATAATAAATAAAGAGGACTAATAATCGAACGGGAGAATATAAATAAAATATAAAAATATTAGAAAAATTAATAATAATTATAATAAAGACTATAAAGAATATAAAGTATAAGAAGGTATAATAAATAATATACCGCGGGCTATAACTAATATAGATTATATTAAAGATAATTTTTAATTATATATAAAAATTAATAGAAGAACCTATACTTTAACTAATTTAAATAAAATCGCTAATAATAAAAGATTTAAAAACGCGAGGCGAGGAGTATGTCTAGGAAATCGGAAATATAAAAGGGCTTTCTTCTATAGAATTTTCTTCTTCTTAAATATTAATAAAAGTAGAATATTATTTTTTTATAAATAACTCGCTATTTTTTAATACGTTTAATAGAGGATTATACTAGTCGATACTAAAAAGAACTACTTCTTAAATTAATCTATTAATATTTTTACTATATTACTCGAAATAATTTTTCGAAAATATAAATAATTAAAACGCTAGAGAGATAATAAGGTTTAATAAAAACGGTTTTTTTACCTCCGCGTAACTTATAAATAGAGAAAATAAAATAAATTACGTATATTTATAAAAAAATTCTACCGGTATATAGTTCGAAAGTTTATTTATATAGTATTAAAGATTTAAATTTTAATTATATAAATTAGAAATAACGAAGTAAAATGTAAAAAGTAAAGGATTAAAAAAGAAATTCAGGGTTCCGATTTTAGCGCGGGGAAACCTATTAATTTCGTTATAATTCTTAATAGAGTAAATTCCGCTTCTCCGTTTTCGGGTAAATATAGGCTTTAGATTATAAAAAAAATAAACTCTATTTTTAACTCCGTAATTCCGGCGCGATTTAACTTTCTTAATAATTAATTATAATTAAACCGAGATCTTTAAGAAAAGGTAAGGATTTTCTATATAAACGAAAATAATAATATATAGTATAAACGGCGGCGACGCTTTAATTTAATATAAATTATTCCCTATATTTACGGCCGAAATATAGAGTATTCTTTATAATCGGGGTATAAATATTCCTTTAGACTTATAAAATATATTTATAAACTAATTTATATAACTATAGAAATTTAATATAATAACTCGATTATTAAAAATTAAGGTAAGCGTAACTAGCGTAAAGAAATACTATTACTATATATAAAAATTAAAATAAAAACGAAGCGGCTCGCTTTATTCGTCGTTATAGAATATTAATAGTTAAAGAGTTAATATTAATATTATAATTAATAGTAAATATAAGGACGAATTATAATTAGTTTATAATCTTTTAAAATAATTCGACCTATATAAAGGAATAGTAATACGGATAATAATTATATCTTCGAGATATTAATAAAGGATTTAATATTTTATAACTATTATTTTAGGGGCTAGTAACCAGTCTTTATCTATTTATAAATAAAATTCGACTATACCGTTACTACTAAATAATAAGAATATAGTATTAACGAAATAAGATACGTAAAAATTATAGTATTAACGAAATAAAATAGTAGTTAAGATTTAGTCTTAGTATATTATATATTAATTAAATTATTTATCGGTACGAATAAACTACTATCTTATACTAAAGTACTAGTAACTGTAATATTAATAGTATTAATTCTAGCCGGTTTTTATTTAATTAATCGAATATTATTTCTAGGAGGTTATTTAAGACTTAGAGGGCTATTTACCTAAATATTATTATTAATTTATTAATTCATCTCGGCCTTCTTACTTTCCTAGGTATATTAATAATATTTTAAACTTTATTAATTATATTTATTATTATTTTCCTTTTCCTTATATTTCTAGCTGGTATTAATATAAATTTATTATTAATTAACTATACCTAGGAGTTTAGGATTATTATCCTCGATAATACCGCGAATTATTTAGGTTTATTCTTTAATTTTTATTAAATTTAATATATCTTTTTTTACTTAATTAGGTATATTCTATTTTAAAATTTATAACGTCTAGAGTTAACCGCGTAGCGCTTTTCCTTCGCGCTTTTAGTACTATATTCGTATAATTAATATAATTTTATATATATCCTATATTTAAATTAGTTTTTATAAACTAGAGTTATATAATTATACCTCTAATAATTAAAGTATTATTTAGGTTATTTATTCTCTCCTACTTTTTATATAATAATAGTTATTCGCTTTTTAGGAATTTATCCGTTACTAGTTTATTTATTATATCTAGGTCTAGGATCTTAAAAAGAAGTATTAAATACTTTTTTTATAATTATATTCGTCTAGTTTAAGGGCGAACTTTACTTATTTTATATTTATAATATTTAATCCTAGATATAGTTTATAATTATTCTTTTATAATATCTTTATTACTATTTTTTAATTATTTATATCGACGGCCTCCTTCTTTATATTATATATTATTATTATATAAATTTATCTTAATACTTTTATTAAGAAGTTAATATTTTTTATTTATTTCATTATTTTCTTTAATTTTTATTTTATCTCTATTATTATATAATATAAAACGAAGTCTCTTCTCGTTATTTATTTTACCCCGATAATCGACTCCGTTATTAAATAAACTCTATTCCGGAATATTTTAATTAATTAAAAATTAATTACCTTTTTAAATTATCCTTTAACTTTAATATTATTTATTTTAATTATTAACTATTTCGCCTTCGCGTTAATTGTTACTATAAAGAAAGGAGGGTTCGTTTCGATTATATACCTCGATAGAATAAATATATTTCTACGGGTAATATTAATTTAACTTTATATTAATAACGTAAATATACTCTTTACTCTAAATTTTTAGACTTTTTATTTCAGCGACTTTATTTAGGTTAATTAAAGTATATATTCTTTTATTAATTAACTAGTAAAGTCTAAACTACTACTAGGACCCAGCGATATACCTAGGCCTATAAAGAAGAGGAAGAAGAGGAAGAAGCCGCCGGCCGGAGGGCCGTAGGCTTTAACTATTTAATAAATATATAATAAAGCGGCCTATAGGCCCACGAGATAAATGAATAAAATTAGGAAAACTAAAATAAAAGAGAAACGGAGGGAAGGAATAAATATTATTATACAGAATAATTATAACTATCGGCTACTAACTAGTAAAAAGAGGAGATAAATTATCGATAAAGTAGAGTTTTTAACCGACGAGGTTTCTTTAACGACTAGTAGGAACTACTAGTAACCCTACTAGGAAAGTATTCGCGGAACTCCCTCATTAGTAAAGTAGTTTTACTAGAGTAGGTATATAAATTAATTAATTAATTAATCTTTTATTAATTCTTATATATAATTAAAAACTATTCCTAGTATAATCTATATTAATAATAATTTATAGTATATTATTTATTATACCTCTCTATATTTTATATCTTTTATAATTATTATTATAATTATTATTAATTCTTTTAATCTTTTTACACTCTTTTTATATTTTTTTATTCGATCATTAATCCTATTTATTTATTATAATATCTTCGTCGTGTTAAGGCGCGTTAATAGTTTATATTTACCCTCTACCCTAGTACTTTAAATCTTATCTCTATTATTTTTATTTCTTTTTATTTTAATTAATTTCGTACTCTTAAAAGGATTTTCCTCGTCGTATAATATTTATATTTTAAGATCTAATATTCTCTTTAAAGAGTAAAGTCTAAAGATATTATAATAGTAAGTAATTTTAGAATAAAATACTTTCGTTAATTAAGCGATATCGATTTTAATAATTATAATTTTATATTTAATTATTTTAATAAATCGATTTATAACGATAAAGATAATATTATAAATACTATCTCTATATTTACTAGCCGGTAACCTAGTTATAAAATCTATAGAAATCTTCTTTTATAATTAAATAGTAATAGGAAGTGAATTTAATTTATTATATAAATAATCTCGTAGTATCTTTATCTATTAATATATATCGTAAATTTTAATATAATTAATAATTTACTTTAAATTATCCTCTTAAAAGAATTTTCGGGTAAATAATTTATACGACTTTATAATACTAAAATAACTTATTAGGGGATTATTATAATATTTTTTTATAAACTCTTCTCTTAAAGCTTTATTTATTAATATATAAAAAGAACTATTAAATTTTAATAATCCCTCGGAGTTTATAATTTATACTTTATTCTTTATATAATAATAGTCCTTTAATATATTCGCTTTAATTCGAAAAAAGTTTATTTAATTATTATAAATTTATAATTCCCGAATTAACGTTTTAATAGGTCTTTTAAAATTATTATATATAATTTTAAATATTCTTATAATCTCCCTCTTTAGAATTACTACTTTTATTTTTATAATCTAAAAAATAGAGGTTATAATTATTTTTATTTTCTCATTTTTTTCTAATAACTAGTCGTTAATCTAAAGAGTAGATTTATTCTAAAGTATTAACAATAATTTAATATTCAACGGCGATACTCTTTTATAATTATAATATTATAATAATATCTCGGCGAGATTTAACTTTCTAGCCCGATAAAAGATTTTAAAATTATAAATAATTAATTTAAATATTTAATAAATTTATTTAAAATTTAGTTTCTTTTATTTTATAAAATATCTTAAGTTATTATAATTAGTTTAGATTTTAATATAATAAAGACTATTTTCTAGATAGTATTATTATTATATTATTATTATTATAATAACGAGTAATTCTTAATTATAGGTTTTATAATTTTATTTTAAAAGATTTAATTTCCGCGACTAAAAGATATAACGCGTTAATAATTATCCTCGTTTTTTTATAATAATATTGAATTAAAGTTAAAGTTAGAAATATTTATCTTTATATATAATTATTTAATTAGATTATAATAACGTAGAAGAGACGTGTTTACGAATATATTTTATAAAATCTAAAACGCTTCCGTAGCGTTATTCATTTATTCTAATAAATTTACTTTTTATTTATTTTATTATTTTTAAATAAATTGAGAAATAGTATAATTATATTAAAATAATTATAAATAAATTATTTATAAAAATTAACGAAGCCTAAAAAGATTCGTATTTTTTAATAAATTTTCGGTTAAAGTTATTTCTCAATAATCTTAATATATTCTAGGTTTATAGTTATTTTATTAATAAATATAATAAAGTCTAAAAACTCGATTATTTTAATATTAAATTAATATTTCTTAAAGTTTATAAATAGCTAGAATTAATATAATTATTTAAATATTTATTTAATATACCGTTAATACTCCGCCGGTTTAGTACTATAAATTAGAATATTATCTAAATATACTATATATATTATATTTACTAAATTTATAAATATATAGTTAATATAAATTTAAAATATCGCCGGTATATTAATAAACTTAGTGTTAAGGGACGGGATTAGTATCTAGATATTTATTAAACTAACGGCTAGGTTCATTAAATTATAGCCTAGCTATAATATAGGAGTAGGCCAAGATAAAAGATAAAGGACGAAAACTAGAGTAGGGCTAGTTACTATCTAAATAAAAACTAGCGTATAGAGTACTTATTTATTTCCTATCCCGGCTATATTAAAATAGAAATAGGGAAACTAGTTTAGACCTAAATTAAATCTAAGGTAAATTAGGCTAGGCTAGGTTAATAAAGTTATATTATAATAATAGCCCCCTCTTTAAGGTCGAGCTCCTACGAGATAAATAATCGATAGTAACGGATAAAAGATAAGACGGGGAATAGGCGGCGGTATACGAATAAGACTAGGCGTTAGCGTTATTATCTATAAATAATAACGACGGGGCTAGGTTATAGGGTACTATTTATCCATATAATAATACAAAGTATCGGTCGAAGCCGATACGGAACGATAGCCGAGGGAATAATAACGGATAAGGAATAAACTATAATATAGGCGGGGGTTAACTTCTTAAAAATCGGACTAGGATAAAGATATTAAAGATTCCTTATACTAGTACCTCTAAATAATATACGGTAATTTATAGAGGCCAGCGGCGCTAGGATTCGAGATATAATACTTATTAATAAATTATTAATAACGGGTAAGGTACTAGCAGGGTTCCTATATAGCGACGTAGCCTTTTTAATTAATATAGTACTTTAATAAAAGTAGATTATAACGGCGATCGTACTTAGAATTTAAGATACCGTTAACGTACTATTTATATTAACTATCTTCGGTAATTATAGGTTCTCGGATAGACTAGACTTATCTAGGTAAAGAGTTATTAACTACTAATTATAATAAACTAGCGTAGAAAACGGGGTAAACTTTTATAAAATACGGAAGGTTTAGCTAAACTATAAAAGGATTATCGAAAATCTTAAAGACTCGGAAGGGGCCGATATTATAATCGTCGAGCTTAATTAAAGAGCGTATAATATTCAGATTCTTAGTATTTAGCTATATTTAGTCGTCTACTAAATATATCGGATATAAGCGCCTTCGTTAGTTAGCCGAGGATTTAAAAATAATTTAAACAATAAATATCTTATCGCGGAGGTAGTCGTTTAAGACTTTTATTTATATTACGAATTTATCGGTAACGATTAAATAAATACGGGCTTAAGTAGTAAGATCTTAGGGTAAAGATTCGGTAGGCTCGAAACCGATATATAGATACTAACTATAATTAACTAAAAAAGGCGAGGCTAGAGTATTAAAAAAATCGGTATTATTATTAGAAAACTCCGCTCTAGGGAGTTATTTCACCTAATTATCCTATATATAATTAATATATATACGGAGGTAGTATTTTATTATAATATTAAACCACTCGGTTTAATTATCCGTCTAAGGATAATACCCGGTAGATATACGTTAGTCGATCTTAAGGCGTTTATATAAAGCCTCCTAGAACTCTAATATAAATTAAAATCCTCGATCTAAAATAAAGATATCTAATAATTTATAGAGTTTCTATATATTCTAGTAGAAAGCGTCGTAGGCTTCGTCTACTTTTATTAACTTAATTAATATTAAGTACCATATCTTAGTTAAGCGGTCTACGAAAATTAGGATATACCGATAAATAATTCCTATAAAGATATAAGGCGGTAGGGGACTTATATAATCTATCGAGACATCTCTCTAACGTCGTTACGGGGGCGGTAATAAATATAATTATTCTTAGATACGCTAGCGAGAAGGCTTAATTCTTCGGTATATATAATAATTCCTAACGAATTATTAGATAGTAGTATAGACGTTAGGTTATTAATAGGCCCGATTAATTAATTCGTAATATTTAGTACGACCTAGGTAATTACCCGCGATATTATTATAGGCTAACTAGATTAGACGAAGGTATAGTTTATTAGAATTCGAATAATATCTCTTTCCTCGGAAGTAGAGAACTTTATCTTTATCTTTATATTTAGCGAGGGGAATTTCGTTATAGTAGCGCGTTCTAGAATATAATATTTCTAGGACTTTAAGAGCGAATTAATCGGCTTAATTAATTATATACTATAATTAATAAGTCGGGGTATTGTATAGATCTTTATCTAGGTTAATAAACTAGTCTCTATCTAGTTTAGGCTCGTAGGACGTAGGTAGGGTTTAAAGTTCTAAATTAACGTCTATATCGAGGTTTATTAGGGTTATATAGATTAATACGAGGTATAACTAGAAGGGCTAGACGAGAATCTTTAAACTTATTATTAATATAATTAGGGTAACTAGGACTAAGGCTAGGGTCGCTATATTTAACGATATATTATAAATATAATCCTTAAGGACTTCTAGGGCTAGGTTTTTTCTTTTTAATATAATCTAGTATTAATACTAGTATCTAGGGTCTAATTTATCCCCCTTTTTAAAGAGGTCTCTTAACCGACGCGTTAATATATTAAATTTATTACCTTCTTTACCGGGCCGGTAGGTAATCTTATAATTAAAACGGGATAAAAATTTACTCTACCTTATTTAACGGCGAGATAATACCTTAGATAAGGTAAAATATTTAAGAGCCTTATAATTAGATATTACCTCGATAAAAAGAGTAGATCCCTCTAGTTTAAGGCGCTATTCCTCGAATATACGGACGATTATTATAAACTCTTTATTATAGATTTTATAATTATACTCGGTAGGGTTATACTTCTTTAAAAAGTAAATAATAGGACGAAGGACGTTTTAATTATCGTACTAGGATAAAACCCCCCTAAATACGTAATTAGACGTATTTATTTCTATTGTAATCTTACGGTCGGGGTCGAAATAAACTAGGATAATATTAAAAATAAAAGCCTTCTTTAAGGTATTAAAAGTTATTCAATATTAAATACTTTACTCGAAGATAATATCTTTCTTAATTAAGGTTATAAATAATATAACGAGTTTATTAAACTTATAGATAAAGCGCCGATAAAAGTTAACGAACCCTAGGAAACTTTGAATATCTTTAATATTAACTAGTTATAGTTAATTCAGGATCGTATTAATCTTCTTTAAATTTATTTTAATCCTTTAAATAATAATAATTAATCTTAAATATATAACTTCCTTAATATAGAAATCGTATTTAATAATATCTATTTAGAGCCCCGCCTCGCGGAGTTTCTAAAGGATATACTTAACGTAGATTTCGTATTCTTCCTCGATATCGCTATAAATTAGAATATCGTCGAGATATACGGTATAGGTCTTATCGAGAAATTTACGAAGAGTATCGTTAATATAGTACTAGAACGAGGTAGGGTTATTATATAATCTAAATAATATAATAAGGTATTCGAATAGGCCGAATCGGGTACGGAACGCGGTAAATTCTTCGTCGCCCTCCTTAACGCGGAGGCGATTAAAAATAGATATAATATCTAATTTAGAAAATACCTTAATACGATTTAATCGATTTAAGATTTCTAATATTAAGGGTAAAGGGTATTTATTCTTTACGGTAATAGTATTCAGCCCTCGGTAATTAACGTAGAAACGTAGGCCTCCGTTAGGTTTCTTTACGAATAGGATAAAAAACGCGGTATAAAACCGACTAGCTCGAATAAAATCTTTATTAAAATTTTTATCTAAGTAACGGCGGAGCTTTAAGATCTTATTATAGTTTATATTATATAAACTAGACGACGGAGGTTATAACCCTTCTTTAAATTTAATAATATAATTATATAACCGATACGGGGGTAAGGTATTAGCGTCTTTTCTTAAGAAAATATTTAGGAATTTATAATACCGCGTAGATAAGATCGTAGTTAGGTTAATATTCTTATTATCTCGGTAAATTTAAAGTTTTTCTTAAATAACGGCGGAGGCGAGGTAAAGCTCTTTATTTATTTTAAATATAACTCGGTTCTAAACTTAATCGTAAATATTTAATTTAAGGTTTTAATTAAGGCGGGGTTTAAGTTTATAATATTTAGATTCTTAATAAGGCTAAGTATTTAAGGTCGAGATTTCTTCTAAAATACCTAGGAATCGATCGATTTCTATAAATAATAGATTAAATACGGTTTACTCGTTAGGCCTAACGAGCCGGGTAAATAATCGAGATCTTATCTCGTATATATTAAGAGTAACTAGGTACTAGGTTCGTTATTCTTAATATTAGGACTTAAAACGAAGCGAGGCTAGGCTACGATACTTAATCTTAAATATCTTTTCTTATTTAACGGTAGTAACGATATAACTATACTCGTTATTATAGCTAGTTCCTATAGGAATAAATAACTAGGATTTAAATAGGGAAGACTCCTCTTAAGTCTAGGTTTATTATTAATAAACCTAAAACTAGGGTAACTCTTCTTAAATTCTAGATTATTTTATATAAGTATTAAATTAGGCTAGAGATTAAATTTACTTCTAGTAAACCTAGGACTAAATTAACTTTTCTTAAATCGAGGTTTACTTCTTATAAGCCTAGGACTAGGTATACTATTAATAAACCTAGGACTAGGTTAATTTTTCTTAAATCGAGGTTTACTTTTTATAAACCTAGAATTAAATATATTACTAATAAACCTAGAGCTAGAGTAACTTCTCTCGAATCGGAATTAGTTATTTAGTAGTAGCGTTATCGTCTATAAATAATAACGGCTCTTTATATACTAGCGACTCCTTTTAAATCGGGGTTTACTTTATATAAGTATTAAATAAAACTAAAAACTAAAATTCTTAGGTCTAGAAACTTTTTTAGAGTATAAAAATGAATTTATCTTCCGCGAAGACTTTTACGGGATTTAAGGTATAATTTCTTAAATAAAAATATAAGGCGAAGGTTAAGGAATTATCTAAAAAATCGGTAGTAACTCTATAACGATAGAGGTATAATAGGCCGATTACGACGGGGTATTAATTAAACTTAATAATAAAGAAGACTATTCGTTTTTAATAATTATAAATATTTAAAATCATTTCTACGATATAAATAATACGTCCTATAACGGTAGGTACGTTATTAAAGAGTCGGATAATATAAAGATAACGAAGAAGGCGAAGGGGTAGACGCTAGGTATATATAAAATTATAATTAATAAAAAAATAGCTAGATATACTAGTATTAATTAAAACTTTGATTTAAATTCGGGACTAGTTATACTATAGTTAATAAGAAATAATTATATATTTATTACGAAAAGTAGGGTCGGTCTTAAAAAGCTATATAATAGATTTAGACGAAAGTTTAATTAGTAATAAAAGTAAATTAAACGATATAGCCGATAAATAAAAAGGTATATATAGGGTTCTAGGTACCTATAGCCCTAATACGCGACTTTATACCGGGACTATTCTTTTCCCGCGTTTAAAATAACTCCTTTTATAATACTCTCGTCGTCGTTAATAATAATTATAATACTAGATCGGAGACTGGCTAGCGTAATTAAATAGGCTCTTATATTATACCTAGGCGATTTATAATAAAAGTAAAACCTCTACTTCTCGTAGATAATTTTAATAACCGGGGTTCTCGTTAATTTACTTTTAATAATAATTTAGGTAGAATTAAGATTTATTAACTCTCTAAATAAAAAAGTTAAAGCTACGATAACGGGGATAAAAGTACTCATTATAATAAAGCGGGCCATAAAGATAAAAGCTAGTAGAGGTATAATAAGCCTCCTCGAGGTTTATCTTAATCTAGTAGGAGCGGTACTCTAGCGAGGTAAATAATATTTAATCTACCGGAGTTCTTAATCGATTTCGGAGTATATACGGATATACTTATCGAAAGTATATAATCGTTAGTTATTAACTTTCCTTTAGGAGATAAAGGCCTATTAGGTAGTATAATTAACATTATATTTTATAGTATTAATTAAGGATTCGTTTTTTATTCGAGAACGTTCCTTCTTTTAAATAATAAGGTTAAAATATTTATTAAAAGCTATAAAGCCTTACTTAAGTTCCCGGATATAGTTCCGAGTATCCTCCTATTTAAACGGGTTATTATATACTTCCCGTAACTTCTTTCGTTAATCGGTAAAGTTAATTAAGGTATAAAGACCTTCTTTTTAATAATAATTTATTAAATTAAAGGCCTTCTTACCGATAATTAATTTAAACTTTATATAAACGATCTTATTATTATCGGTAGGGTAACGGTTATGATTAATATATATCCACTATATTAATATTTACTCTTAAGTATCTAATTTATTTTAATCCCCTTTATATTCCGAGATATCTAGGAGCTTTTCGGATCTAAGAGGCGTTCGAGATCGGGAGGGAATAGGTTATTAAATATTTAAAGAGGAAAACGAGCGTAGGCCTATAATAATAATATTATTAAAGATATTCTTATCGAATACCTAGGGCGGGGGTTAAGGTATAACTTAGGCTATAATAGGTACGGCCTAGGTTATTACCTAAACGATAATATAAACTAGGGATTATATATCTAACGTAGGAGGAGGAGGAGGCGTAAACGAGGATAAAGTATCGAATAAAGAATTACTCTCGACCTAAATATATAGGTAATCGAAGGTATTTAGGAAACTAGTAGGGTTATTCTAAACTTCGGCGAGGAATTATTATATACAGTCTTCGGGGTTAGAGGGTTAATTCTTTATAATAACTATCCTAGTACTAGGGAGTACTAACTAGGTAATTAATCTTTTATAATATTAAAGAACGGGATTAATATCTAGATATTTATTAAACTAACGGCTAAATTTATTAAACTATAGTCTAGTTATAGTATAGGAGTAGGCCAAAATAAAAGATAAAGGACGAAAACTAGGGTAGGGCTAGCTACTATCTAAATAGGAGCTAGTATACGGAGTATTTATTTATTTCTTATCCCGGCTATATTAGGATAAAAATAGAGAAACTAGCTTAGACCTAAATTAGATCTAAAGTAGGTTAGGCTAGGCTAGGTTAATAAGGTCACACTATAATACTTAGAAGATATAACTAAATATTCGAAATAATTATAATAAGTTCGGAAAAGAATTTTCCACTCGTCGCTTTTCTTAATTTAAATTTTATAATAAATATCCTTAAGGTTTAATTTTATAAAGATTTTAAAACTATATAAATAGTCTAGTATTATAATTAAAGATAATAAGTATTGATTTTTAATAATTATTATATTTAAGTCTTAATAATTAATATAAAATATAATTTATTATTCTTTTTAAGAATAAAAAGAATAAATATTTTAATTAAAAAAATTAAAGAACGAATCTAGTCTTTATAATACAAGGATTCTAAATAATATCGTACTTTTAATAATTTAATTTAAAGTAAATTATAAAAAGGCCTATAAAGTAGTTCCTTATTAATTTTTATTTTAATAATATAATACTTTTATTTAAAAATAAATAGGGTATTTATTATCTCGTTAAAAAAAATTATAAAACTTTATTAATTCCTTAGGAAACTTTAGGTTAAAAAGTTCTTTTTATTTATTTTATATTACCGTAACGTATATAATTACGAATATATTCGGTTTATTTTTAAAACTATTAGTGAATTTAGCCGGTTCCTTAATTTATAAATTATTAAATTTAATTTTAAATTATTATTAGTCCGTTTTAGAACTAATTAATATCTTTAATTAATATAACTCGAGTATACCCAAAATAACGTCTAAATTTTAAAGATTTATAATATTGAATAAAATATTATATTTATACCTTTAATCTTAATTATCGATTATTTAATAATCTAATTAATATACGTTATAATAATATATATTTTACTCGTTAACCATTTTAGTTAATAATAAAATAATATTATAAAATTCTCAATTATTTCTAATAATAAACTACTATAAAATTAAATTAATCTATACTTTAAAGTTAATTAAAATAATAAGTTATTTAATTTTACTCTAAAGAATATCTAACCCTTCTAAAAAATAAAAGAGTATATTTTTATTAAATATTTATCTTATTTATCTTCCGAGGCGTAAATTAAATTTAATAATTTTTTATTATACCGCGCCGACGTATATACTTAATTTATTTTTATCGGGATATTTAGGCCTAATATAATCTTTTATTTTATAATATTAATAAAAAATCTTATTATGTGAAGAATTAATAGTATTAATTTTATATTTATTACTTTTCTTTTTTAAATTTATTTATTTAACGCTATCGTCGGCGTTAAATTTAATAATTCGATTTATTATAAATTTCTCTTTATTAAAGTTCTTTAAATAAGAACCCGAGTTAAAATTAAAATTATTTATTAATTATATATACTTTAGATTCTTTAGATTCTTTTTTTATATAACAATTTAACTAAAAATTTCTTCTCTTTAAATAAATATCTATTATTAATATTAAGGATTTTATTTTTAAATATAGGTTTAAATTTAATTAAAAAGAAATTTAGTTTATACTCCTCCGAAAACAAGGGTAATTAAGTCTTTATTTCTTTAAAATAAATCTTAGATAACGATATTTTTTAATTAAATTATTACTTCGCTTTCTTTTACTTTTCGTAAACGAGGAGATAGTAGTTAATTAAATTTATTACTAAAATAAAAAGAAACTTCTTAAAAAAGTTAAATATGATATTAATTAAATTATTAGAATTATAATATTTATATTACTACGTTAAAGATTTACTTTTTAATAAATCTATATAATATATAATCTTTAAATAGTTAGTAATAAAATATTTAAAACTAATCAAAAATTTAATATTAATATCGCGGAATTAGTATAATTATCTATCTTCGCTCGTACCCTCATAAAACCTTATTTAATTAGAGTATAGTATTTTCGCTTTAATAAGAATATCCTTATTAAAGATAATTAAATTTATTATTATTTTACTAGTAAATATAATAATTAGAGGACTTTTATTAAAAATAATAAGTTCTATTAATACTACGTTGGCGGGCGTATTGTAACTTTTAGTTTTAAATATATAATACCTTTAATTTTTATTATTATTTTAAATAACGGTTTTCTTCTTTAGTAATTTTAAATTATATTTTTAAAATATCTTCGGGTATAATATTACCTCCGAATTTATTATTATCTTTATAACGGGGGCCGTCGGAGGAGGTTTAATCGATATTATTATTACTAAATTCTTTAGAATATTTCGAGGTTAAATTTAATATTATAATAATAATAAGTCTTTTTTTTAGAAAGATAAAAAGGATTAAAATTATAAAATTTAAAACTACTAACGTATAGCTAGCGGCTTAATAATAATAATATAAAAAATATAAAAAAATTATAGAGTTTATTACTAGATAATCTTTAGATTTTAAATTTAATAATAAATATAATCTCTAAAGATACTAATAATACGGGGGAATATTAACTCGATATAAAATTATTAAAAATTAAAACCCCGCGATATTAAAACTAGAACTCTATATCGATAATTAATTATATTATAGAGGTAGTAGAGTATAAATATATATAACGTATTAATAATTTATAACGGGGCGTAGATATATATAACGTATTACTATTTTATAAAAATATATATTTAATAAAATTATAGATAAGAGTTTAATAAAATTATAAATTATTAAATTATTAAATTATTATAAAATAGAATATAAAATAATAATAAAATATATATTATAAAAATATTATAATATATTCTAAAATAATAATAAAATATATTATAAAATATATTATAAAGTATAATATAAAGTATATTAGAAAATATATTAGAAAATCTATTATAAATTAATAATTAAATATATTATAAAATAGTAATAAAGTATATTATAAAGTATAATTTAAAATAATAATATACTATATTATAAAGTAATAATAATATATATATAATTCTATAATATAACTCTATAATAACTTTATTATATTTTTATATATAATTTTATATAATATTTTATAATATAATTTATTCTATTATTTATTATTTATTATTTTATTGAACCTCTATTTATAATTTTTTTATAAATATATTATATATTAATTTATATCTTTATAATATATATATTTATAATTCCGCGCTAAATATTTTTAGATTCTAAAAATATTATTAAATAAATTTATTTTATTAATTAAATTTATATTAATACTTCTTTATAATAATATATATTTAAAGTCTTAATTCTATAATATTAATATTTTAATAATATTAAATATATATATCTCTATTTTATTTTATTTTATTAAAATTAAAATTAATTCTTTTATAATATTAAATATATATATTAATATTTTATTTTATTTTATTAATATTAATATTAATTATTTTATTATTAATTATTTTTATTATTTTAATATCTCTTTATAAATTTACCTCGTTATCGAGATTTTAATTTCTTTCTTTACGATTTTAAATAAATTTAAAAACTCTATAAATTTATATATAATAAATTAATAAATTAAAACATATATTATCAATTTATTTATTTTTATATATAAATATTATTCATAATATTATTTATAATATTATATATAAATATTTTAATAAAAGTATTAGTATTTTTCTTTTAGAAAAGATAATCTATTATTAAATAATTTTCAATAATAATTTTTCTAATTTTTCTAATTTTTTATATAACGGGTTAAATTTTATTATTTATATTATTAATACTAAAGTAATATTAAGATTTTAATATATTAAAACTAAACTCTCTATAGAATAATTGAAGATTTTTATATTATATATTATTATATTAACCCCTTATTAGGTAGCTTTACTCGAGAAGAGAGAAAAGAAATAATAAAGAATATCTACCCTTCTCTAAAATAAAGAAAGAAATTATTTCGAGTTTTATTTTTTCCCCGCTCTTTCTTATCTTCTAGAGAAGGAAAGAAAATAATAGAAATTATTTTCTTTATTCTATAAAATAACTAATAAAGTAATATAAAAAAGAATATTAAAATAGAAAAAGAATAATTATATATATTATAATATTATACTACGGGCGGTATTTGTATTTAAATAAAAATTATAATATTATTATTAATCTAGTAGTATTTAATCGAAACGCGAATTCTATATAAATTAATATATAATTAAATTAGATAATATATCTTTTAATATATATCTCTAAAGTTTCTCGCGAAATCGAAGAGTATAAGAAAAATTATATAAATAATAATATAGAGGTAGTATCTATAAATATTATAATAAAATTTATAAAAGATAATTATATAATTAGTAAAAATTTCCTAGATTATATAAATAGTAATATTGAGATTAAATAAAATAAATAAAAAGAGAGAGAGATATTACGAATATATTATAAATTAAATTAATAAAATAAGTTTATTTATATAGAAAATTAATACTAAATATTGAATTAAATATATAGAATAGGAATAAATAATATTTTAAAAAGATAAGAATTAAAATAGAAATAACGAGAACTCGATTCTTTTTATTAATTTATTCTCCTATTATCCCCGCCTAAAATAATAATATACTATTTAATAACGTCTCGCTACCGAGATAAATTAGATCTAGAGAAGTAGATTTCTTGTAGCGCGGCATATATATCGAGAGACTTACTACCTAGTGACTGGTCTTAACTGAGAATAGTTATTCTAGCAGACTTTTACCTCCTATCTAACCGCTCGTTATGATCTTTACAGCTACTGGCTCCCGGCAAGTCCATTTCCAGGACTCAGACGCCTTCAGGGCAGTACTATTGTACGCGGTGGGCAATTCTACAAGCACGTGTGGCTAGCGGTATAGCTAGCAGGACTGGACGTGGGATACATTAGAGAATGGCAGCGGCCAATGAAAAAAACCAACGACGCCTGCAATTCCTCCGAACGAACAACAGAGAGGCTTCGTTGCATATTGACTAGTGCAACATGGCTTCTGGTTACCGCACAATAAAGACTCCAGAATTTCCGGATAGAGCCTTTCTTGCCATTAGACTAAGCCATCAGGGAGCCTGTAGCTCTAAGGATCAGCGGCAACATCGTAAGTACTACCTCGCCCCTGCTGCATGACAAAACGCTAATTTATTTCCAGTTGCCGACTCAAAAGGGATTGGATGACTTAACCTTCGAAGGCGAACATCGCGTGATAGAGAATGTGGTCGAGTGTTGAGGGCGAAGACACTGGATGAGACCCAGTGATTCATGTTGGCTGTTATTAGCCGTTGCCAAGTGACAGACTCAGCCAGCGTGTGTTCCGCAGAGAATGTTGGTATACATTTGCGGCGCGTGTAATATGATAAGAACATTTCCGGCATGCCATGGAGCAGCAATGGGGTATGCCAGGGAGCAATAATGGACTATACCATAAATGTAGTCGTGAAGTTTCACTAAAGGGATGCCGAGGATGCCAAGCATGTTATCTGTGTCCTCGACGTAACGAGCTATAATGCTTTTGGGCAGTACATACTTCCTAGCAAAAGGACCAACGAGCAAAATAACAAGATGATACCGTCTATTATTCCATCAAAGACAAAATCTATACAATATGGCTCTATTTCATGAATCAGATCTATTAAGCCAAACGCCTCTAATTTAACAATCAGATCTATCAAGCCAAACGCCTCCAGTTCAACAATCATCCCGCGCAAGACCTCGGCACTCTCAGTCAAAATCCCTACCATCAAACCCACCATCCTCAAGTCCATCATCATCATCATCAAGAAGGCTCTCCCTTCCATTATTATTGAACGACTCTACCTGCTCCTCCAATAATCCGATACGACCGGTAAGCGTTTGAACCTATACACACCTGCGTCAGCACCTCTCTCTCAACCTACCAGAAAGAAAGAAAATATACAGCGACAAGCGTAATGGACGAGCACATACCGAGTCCCTCTCCCTCTTCAGCTTCTGCTGCATCTTCTCAAGCCGCTTCTCCATACCGTCCATCTTCAGCTCAAGCGCCGTAAGCCGTGGCTGCTTGGTGTCGCCACCATTTGGGGTAGTCGCAGTACCGCTTTTCCCTCTCTTCGATTGAGATTGCGGTGATGATGCGACGGCGTGCGTTTGTGATACTCCTCTGCCTCCACGATTATGAGAAGGTGAGGGAGATGGGCTTGGAAATGCGGCATCTATTGCGGTGTCAGTCGAATGAGATTGCTTTGACCATCAGTGAGGAGTGTGATATAGCATACCAACCTCATGCTCGCTCTGTACATCACTCTCGTCGTCATCAACACGGGTCTCGCCGATCGCGTCAACACCACGTGGACTCTCGACCACATCAGTACGACCCTTCCCTTTACTGCTGCCATTAGTCAATCCAGCCTCCACATCAGTACGACCCTTTCCTTTACTGCTACCATTGGTCAACCCAGCCTTCACATCCGACATAGCTTGCTGTGGCGCCTTCCCCTCTCCTGCAATAGCACGTCGATGCGTGCTCACAAAATGATTGCGAACTGCATTGACTTGCTGCTCCCACACCGTGATAAGTTTCTTCTTCGTATCCGCCCCTTGAGCTCGCAAACGATGTCTCTCAACGATCTCCTGCATATCACTCTTCTTCAGAATTCCTACATCAAACCCCGGAGCGAGGTAATACCATTCTTCCCCCATCAACGCATTCGTCAACTCATTCTCCGGCTCCAACATCTCGATCTCAAACGCAGCACCTCCCTCTAGACGTTCGTCTTCGCCTTCAATATCATTTGACTCACCAACCCACGTCTCACCAACACTAATGTTTAACTTCTCACCCTCTGCAGTCCATTTCCTCAAGATCCCACCACGGTTCCCAGCAACGTACTTCTCACACGCCTGAACAGTCTGAGCCTTACTGCCTGAGGGTATTGCAGCCTCGTGAGTAGCAAGAATACCCTTTAGTTGAGATATTGTAAGGCGGTTGAACGGGAAACCGCGAGCCAGATAGTAGAGCTTCTCAGGAGGGAAGACGGGAGGGTTTTGGGATCGATTCTCGGTGGTGCGATTAGCGGTGTTGGAAGGCATTTTAATTTTTGATCACTTTGACGTGGTGTATATGATGTGGTAGGGGTTGGGCTTTGCAAGATCTCTAGAGTCTGGGTGAGTAGTGATTATTGTGATGATAAGGATGTTTTGATGAAGGATGTTTTAATGAAGATTGTTTCGATGAAGGATATTTCGATGGTTATAAGGAAATGTTCAGATGAAATGTTCCCTAACAGATACAACGAAGACAGCAATCCGCATCCCACCATACGCGCACAAGTTAACCTACCTATAACACCGCAACGTGCGCCGCTAGCTGTCTAACTGTACAGGGGAAAACTTTCTTGTTCCGCATCATTGCCTGTTTAAAGGTTCCGTATCCTATTTCGGCGGTTCCGCTAGCTTCCTGGCTCCAGCTTCCGCCGAATATCGACCTTGCGGCTCTACCGAATTTCTAGAATGTTGACAATGCGGATGTGCCGACTTTCCAGAACATTTCTAGAAGGTCTAGAAGGCGGCCCCTCCGCCATGGACTTCCAGAAGGCGGAAGGCGGAAGGCGGCCCGTTCAAGAAGAATAATATTCCATACGGAACCCACTCAGGTACCCGCTATCAATCTTATCACACCCGCTGTTAATCTAATCACTATTTAATCTAATCACCTGCTACCGATACCATCAAGTCACAAAGTATATATATTCCAATACCTCACACCTCACTCTCCGATTCCAAGTATATCTCGACTTCCTCACCATCACTCTCTCCTACCTGCTTTCCCTACTCCATACCTCACCAACCTCCCACATACATATACTATGTCGCCCCGCCCGTCAAGCCCATTGCCCGTCAATGCCGCCTGCCTCGCCATCACACAGCGCGGCACCCAATGCGACAGAAGCGTGTATTGCCCAAAACATCGCTGCGAAGATCCCACCTGTAGGCACGCACGGCCGCATACCGATCTCCGTTTTCTACGCGTGCGAGAGGGAAACGGGGGGGAAGATAGAAAAGAGCTGCCGCTGGAGAAAGTATGGTTGAGTAGGGAGCATTTGAAGATACTCGCTCGGGTTTCTATGGTAAGTGCGGTAAAAGGGATGGTATGTCTGAGTGGATTCGGTGGGCTAAATATGACTAGGTTGAAGGGAGCACGCAAGATACCTCTATTCGTGAGGCAGGTACCTTGATCCCTTGGCCGCTGCTGAAGCAAGGGTTGAGGAACCATACGAATAGGGAGGTTTCAGGGGTGGATAGCCTAGGCGGGAGCCGCAAAGGTCGTGGGAGCGAGAATCAAGAGGCTATTGCAATTGGTAGCAGTAATGGGAAGAAGAACGTGACCCAGGGTTTGACTACCAAAGGTACAGGCAGCCGGAATAAGAGCAACATTCAAAACACCAAAACAACTGGAAGCGCTAATGGAAGTGGGACTAACGGTCAAGCCAAGAAACCAAGTAATAGTAACACTACGAATCTCAAAGCCCACCTAAATCAATACAAAGCTGATGCTAAAGCCTCGGAAGCGGAGGCGGGTCGTTCTTGGAGAATCAAGTGCTTAGAGCTCCTTGTTCAACTCCGGCGCCCGGACTTCAGCGACGGTCAGGTAGAGAAATGCTTTGAAGCCTTAGTGAAGAAGCAACATATCGGCAAGGGGAAATATAAAGAGGAAGAACATAAAGACAAAGAAAACGAAGATAAAGACGAAGAAGACGAAGATAAAGATGAGAGTAACATTGAGAGTGAACGTGCCAAGAATGAAAGTAATATAAGTAGTGATACTCAGAGTAGTAGTCACCCCATAGTTACAAGTCATGAAGGCGATAGAAAGGAGCATAAGACACAGCCGCGGACTGTCTCTGTTATTAGCAACGGAAGTGCGAGCAAGAGTCTTACAGATGAGGGTAATCACGTCACAGCAGAGGATCGCCAAGATCGACAAATAGTTCCTAGCTCTGGTAGCCCCCCGAAAATCAATCCAAATGATCCGCCAGTCAGGGATGAGGGCTCTCAAGACCCTCGAGTTTCGTATCGTCCATCTAATGGCGAGTTGGACAGCGATACCAATCTATTATCTTGGACGGAGAGCAACGACTCAACGACCGCAACAGTACTCGTACCTCTCGCCGTCTCCGCCACTACGAGCAGCTCACCAGACCTGAGCTCTTCAACTAACGACGAACGGGATCATGATACAAATACACCAGTATCGAGCGAAAGCTCCCATCGCGAGTCCGAATCACTATCCATCGCCGCCTCTACCTTTTCTACGGACATTCCACCAGAAGATTTGAGTGGACGTATCGAGGCTCCTCCCCAAAGATATAACGGCCGTGGAGTAGATCTCATTGCTCCAGGCCAGAAAATTAGCGTCAACGGAAAAGACTTCTCAGTCATAAATATTCGTACAAAGGAGGAGAAGGTTACAGAAAACGAAATTAACAGACCTTCCACTAAAATCATCACTTTCTCGGAGGTTGAACATCGTCAATGCGTAGAGCAACTTCGTATAGAACTTGGCAATATGCGCCAGCATAATGCAAGGCCATTTGATCAGGATACAGAAAACATTTACAATCTCATCGATCATGCCCTCAACCACTTGGCGAGGAAAGATGGAAAAACCCCATTCACACTCTCGAAACGCTTGCTTGAATGTTATCTCGTCCAACTTCGGGATTTAAAGGATTACGAAAAGAATACTACATTAAGCGATAGGTCGTCGCAGATACATGACATTCTGCTTGGGCTTTTCGGGGCTATTGAAAACAAGGAAGATTTACAATCCTATCAGGTGATATATGGACAATACTAGAGCTAACTGACAGTACCTGCGAGGTTCGAAGTAGTAGCGAGCTCTGCATTGCATACAAAAGAGAGTAATTGGAATTTATTTCTGCACTCTTTGCAAAGTTATTTATTAGAACGTGAGTCTTTCGTATTGGGCACAAATCATTCTCGCTGAAGGAGAAGGGATTCCTGTTTTTCTTTATACTCAACGCCCATTTATGACACGTCTAGATTAGAAGATTGATGCAATATGGGCTGATACACTCCAAAATACTACCACATCAACCTCGCATCCACTCTTGGCGAATGCAAGCATTGAAGTATATCTAGATTAAACCCCAAATACAGCGCCTTTGTCAGAATGATCTACCCACGAAACCAGTCACTTCACGGTAAATCTCTCTCTACCCTGTTACTTCTTTCCTTCATCATCCTCCTCGTTTCCTTGGTTATCCCCTTTATTCAATTTTCCCCATACTACGCGTAAAAGGCCTCGTTGGCGGCACCGCATCCTTTTTTGGCTTCTTTCTAGAATAGAAGGTTCTGGCTTGACTGCCTGTCGAAGATCCCCATCCCCATCCCCAGCCCCATCCTTTCCTCCACCCCCACCCGGGCTCCCACACCCTTTACCATAACCACCAGCTCCTTTCACATAGCAAAAGCACGCCCCAGCCGCCGCCACTACCCCGATAGTGATAGCGACCCCAACGCATCTGAGACCCCAAAGCGACCAAGTGCGCATCTGCCCATCGCTATTCCCACCATCGCGCTCTCCATCGTCTTTGGCACCATGGCGCTCTCCATCATCTCTTACCCTCTCACGCTCCCCGCCGTCCGTACTCTCCCCCGTCCTTTGCAATATCGCACTCTCACCGCCCTCCTCCCCACCACGCTGCTGCCCACACCTTCCAGCCTTGACGTCACGCGCGTCACACGTCACCACACCGTTCGCATGCACACTCACCCACTCAGTCAGTGGCGCCTTAACGATCATCCGCCCTCTATCCACCTTCCCACTCCTCAACTCGTCCAGATCATTCAGCGCCTTTGCAAAAGTCTTTTTCGTATTGCCGTTTGCACTATCATAACGCTGCTCGAAATGCCGGCACAGACATGTCAGGCAGACGTCATCTTGCGTGTCCCAATCCAAGAGCGCGTTGCCGTTTCGGTCTCCGTATTTTGTGAGCATGTGGGAGTAGGCGGAGGGTGAGCCGGCGTGTTTGAGTTGGAGGGAGAGGCAGTGGAGGGCTAGGGTGCCGTAGTTTGCTAGCGTCATGGTGGGGACGCGGGGGCAGGGGGTGTGGGTGGGGAGGTGGATATTGTGGTCGATGGGACAGGGTGCTGGTGGCGCGTCGTTGTGGTTGAAGTTGGGGGGAGGTTCGGCGTGCGTAAGGAGGATTCGTTGGGTCAGGAGGAGGAGGATGGTGAGGGGGAGAGGTTGGAGGAGGGGAAGATTGGTAAGGCGCATTTTTGGTTGGGTTGTTAGAGGAGAGATTAGTGGCGGAGGAGGAATGAATCTTGAATATGGAATGAATGTACTGTAGGTGAGAACGATCTCTGTTAGATTCGTGCTGAATCTGAGCTTCTTGGACCAAAGAGGACAAGAGTACGTACTCTCTTAATAGGAGACATTGCAGTCATATAGAATGTCTTGCGATCCAGATGTCTGGAACCAAGGCTGAGACTTGGATATTCATCTCAAACTAGCAAACTGCAACATCAAAGCAAACGGTCATAAAGAAATTGCGAGAGACATCGTAATCATACAGAAAGATGTCTCACGATCCAAAGCTCTGGAATAAGGACTGACTCTGATATTTATCTTAGTTTAGTAAACTGCATCCTCAAAGCAAACGGTTATAAAGAAATTGTTATTCTAGTAGAAACATTTCTTAGACTTGAGAAGCTCTACAGACGTCAATCATTCCTAGCTCTTTAACAGTCTATTATAGCCATTTGCATGTAGCAACGCTTGATTGGTGTTGAAATGCCAACGCCGTGGTGAAGCGACGGTGGGGTGTAGAGATGATGCAACCAGCTTGCAGCGGTAGATATGGTGTTGATGAGGTGCGGAAGCATGCGTTTGTCGCCATAGCAGTATTGATCGGTAAGGTCTATGGACATGGGTGGCTGCTGGCAAAGTGAGGTATTGGCGCAATCCATTTGGCCCAAGCGCAGCCGTTTGCCAGTGTCTTTGCAACCCTGATTTGGCTAGCAGCTTTGCTGGCTGCCAGTGTTGGAGGGACTTGACATGGTATCACTGCCTCATGTTGTTGCTGTCTGCTATGCATATGGCCATGGCTCTTGACGTGTAGAGTTCCTTGCTCTTGCCCATGTGTAGACCCTTGCTCTTGTGTCTTGCCTATTCTTCTTGCCCTTGCTAAAATCATGGAATCAATGCGTGTACCACCTCAATACCTTGTTCTTGAATCCTTCCCGATCCAAAGTGGGTTGTCTTTGAGTATCGTCATTCCTACTATGTGGCGCCAGAGCCGTCCATCCATCCGCTGTCAGCTGTGCTGACCTGTATGACCCAACTCTTATATACCAAACACAAGTCATCGATTCTGCGGCGTCAGTGTTATGAATCGCCCAGAATAGTAGGAAGGTAGGTAGAGTCGAATACCTATTGTAGCAGGCTCACAATGTGTGTTGTCGACGATGCTGAGAGTCGATCGTCGTCCTGTGTTATCGACATGCTCAGCAAAGAGGTCGATAATCGTCGTGGTTTTTTCGCTCAGGAATGTGTGTTATCGACAGGCTCGGTGAGGAGGTCGAAACTGGTCGTAGCTTTGTTGGATCCAGCTGCACTATGAATGGTCCTCGGGCTTCTCCATCACTCGTCTGAGTGCGAGTCTGATACGGTGTCCCTCGAGACTCTTTGTGTGTTTGAATTACCTGTATGGTAGGCTGACCCAGGGGAATCATACAGCGATAAAGCTCCTGCAGCTAGGCTTGTTTTACCTCGTCTACACGAGGGCGGTGGGGTCCCTGATTTAGTCTCTCTTCATCAGGCAACGAAGGAGCTTCAGTATAATATGAAGACCAGCCTAGATACGACATTAACAGAAGTACGTAGAACTATGGATATTAAGGCTAAGGAGCACTTACTGCATGGCAGAAACTAAGGTACCACCGTACCTCTGGATAGGACTGAGTTAGGCCCGAAGTAGTAGAGCGGCTATTCGTCCTCGGTCCACCAGCTAATGGCTTAGTCAGCCTAAGAATCGACATTTGCCCCATGTTGGACCCGATTTTTAGCCGAAAATTGGACTCTCGTTTCACGGAAGATTAGTCGGGCCGCCAATCGCCAATCGCCAATCGTTAATCGTGATAAAGTAAGGTAAAGAAAGAAACATCCGCTTTCGTCCTTCCGCATTCCGCATCCACCATCCAGACATCCCAGCACCACCGGCAGCACAATGGGTCTGAGTCTCACGATGAAAATTAAAGCGGCCTCCCTCCCTCCTCTTCCTCCTCCTCTGCCTCCTCCTCTTCCCAAAATATTCCTTGCAACTACTGAAGAGGCGAGAAGGTCTGGAAGACTGAAAGTGAACTTTTATGAGGGTGCGATTAGCAAACAATCTTTGGATGACAAGAAAAAGAAAATCTGCCGTGCTGACGTTTAGCCACTAGGAACCTTGTAGTGTTTTCCCTCTTACCACTCGTCCTTTATCTTAACCCACCCCATCCTCCTGCGCTGGTAACCAGTCCGCCAACACAGCGATGCCCTGGCGCGCCTCTCCCTCTATACCCTCCTCCCCCTCCCCTCGGTACGAGCTTACCACCCTCCGCCCTTCCCCCACCTCCTCCTACACACCCTACTACACACCCTACCCTAATAAACCCTTCGCCTTCACCACCTCCTCCGGCAGCCATACTTGGAAATATCGCCACGTCCCAGAGGGCCAACCTACGCCAAGAGAGTGGATGGATGGGTGGCCGGCTGGCAGGTCCGTGAGTGATAATGATGATGACATAGAGGGTTGTTATACGGGTGATAATGAGATCCTGAGGGAGTTGTACCCGTGTGATAAGGTCTTGAAAGAGTTGGAGTCGGGTAAAGACGAGGCTGAGAGGTATTTGAATGAGCGGGAATGGCAGCAGGTGAGACTCGGCGATTTGTGGGATATGGTCAAGCTTGTTACTATGAAAGTAGTAGGTAATGTGAAGGGTATGTTGGGGAAGTTGCCGGAGGCGTTGAGTGGGCGAATGTTTGGGGTCTGTTTTTGGTATTGGCTTTTGCGGGAGGGGTGTTTTGTGGGAGGAAATGGGAACAGAGGAACGAGAGAGCGCGTGCTGCTGCTACTGCTGCTGCTGCTGCTACTGCTACTGCTGCTGCTACTGCTGCTGCTGCTGCTACTGCTGCTGCTGCTGCTACTGCTGCTGCTGCTGCTACTGCTGCGACGGAGATGACAGAGGATGACGACGACGACGACGACTCGGATTTCTCACCATCAGAGTCATCTTCCTCAACTTCCTCTTCAGCCTCATCTACGACAAGTCGATCCAACTCCACCTCCTCGGTCGATCATCTCGCAAATGCTAATGCACGCGTACTACAGCAACAAGAACAAGGTGCCTTGGAGACCGCCGGTTCGTCAAGCTCGACCAGCGACGCTGTATTCCCAATTAAAAATCAGCCCGTCAGCTTTACATCCGCCCAAGATATTACACAATCGGCTCAGCAAGCACGAATGAGAAGAGGAGGAAGGAAGATGAGAAACCGTGACGTAGCTGGAGCTGGACAGGCTGCCCCTACCACGGCACGTACTCCTACACGTCAGTCAGCACGGATCCAGGAAGCAGCAAGTAGCCAGCTACTGGGGGAGGTTACTCGTGCAAGCACTTTTCCGTAAGACAGGGGCTGGGATTGATCTGTGACTTAGATTAGGTGGCGATCTGTTCCTAAGTGGACCTTTGAGAAATTGGGCGTCCGCTGCATCGTCCCTTGTGCCAAGCGCTTGGGCTATGTATTTACCAAAGCTATTCTAGAGGGAGAGCTTCTTGCGTGTCTTACAAGTATAGTTATCGAAGCTAGCCACCGTCTGGTATTACGCTGACATCGATGCCTCAGCCCAGATATTAGATCTTACAAGTACCGTGTACGATACTATTCTCAGTATCCAACTCCCTACCCGCCCCGTTTGCTTCTCAATCATAAACCAGCCTCCTTTCCCATGGTTGGGCCCAATCTCCGACGCCGACCTGCCCGAAGGGTATGTGTAGTCACGTTGCTTCCCCTACCCTTTCCCCTGCGTCTACCAGTCGTCTTAACAGTAATCGCACAGATTGCATACCCTTGGAGACGGTTCAGCTCCGTAGTCTTGCTTCCCTTAAAGCGCTGTACGAACTACCTCTTCGGTGCGTACTCTACACGATTGCTTTGATTTTCGCGTATGAGATTGCTATTTAATTAAGTACTTACAAAGTCACTGCCAATCACTACCCGCATCCGGAGTTTTGTTGCACTGACGTACCGAGGCTGCGTGGTTTTGAACGGGCGTGCAAATCGGATGTAAGCATTCTCGATGTCTCAGTGTCTCACTACCTGTATTTGGGCTTTTGTTAAACATCGAGCCAAGGTCTACACTGAGGCTGCAATATAGCGTGTAAATCGGATGCAAACATTCTCGACTTCTCAGTGTTCGGCTCCCACATTATTTCGTTACCCAGTAGACCAAATTCGCGTAGATCAAGCGCAACAACGTACAGTATTTCCAAATTGACTGGGTGTCAGGGAATGTGACCTCGAATATGCCTCAACCTAATGTATCCGGCGCCGCGGTACAAAAGTCTTTTGGATTATTCTCACCTTTTCTCTGGGGACCAGTGGCTGCTTCCAGCCTAGCACCTGTTGGTGGTGTCGACGGCGCCGGGAAACCATACTATAGAGAGCTGGATTATCTAATATATAGATACACAAATTAGCTGAGCGGAAACGAGAAGGCTAATATAGAAGGAGACTTAAAGAAAGAGAAAGAGAATAGAAGAGTATAGGAGATAATATAGTAGAATACAAAGAAGTCGAGGAGCCAAAAATCTATAAAAAAGTTTTAATAAATTATTAGTTATAAATTATTAATTATAGAATATTAATTATATATAAAGTAATAATATAAATATTAGTTATAGAATATTAAATATAAAGTATCGAGTATAAAATATTAGTTTTTAATAATATTTATTAAAATAATTCTTTTATAATATTAATATAATTTATTAAAAAGTAATAATTATAATATATATTTTTTATATATTATTTCAAGGAATTTACTCTAGCTCTAAAATAAAATTTATATAATTTTATATTTACTCCGACGTAAACTCTAGTATAATATTAAAAGTTATAAAACTTATATAATCTAGAAATTTCGTTAATTTATTCGTAATTATTATTATTATTAATATATAATTAATTTAAAATATATTTATTTTACTTATTTTCTCGCGAATAATATAATAATTAGAATTAATATATTTAAAAATAGAGTAATTAATAAAGTTAGTAATTATTTTAGAAACGATTTAATTATTAATTATAACTAGATAATCTTTATATTCTCTTATATATAATCTCTTTCTATTAATAAAAATATTAGAAATTTTAACTCTATACTAATATTTATTTTCTCAATATACTTTATTTCTATAATTAAGTGAACGATAATTTTAAATATTTTATTTACTAGTTAATAAATTTTTTATAAGAAATAAAAATATTTTAAAATAAAATATTTAATATTTTAATATTCTCTTTAAAACGAATTTATAGATCTTATTAATAACTTTTTAATTTTTTCAATAGAATTATAATATAACTCTAGTTTAGTTCTTTTAATTAAATAAATAATAATTCTCTTAAATATAATATTATAAATAAGAAGTAGTACTATTAAATAATAATTATAACTATTAATTATATACGCGATATTAGAACGGATTATAATAATAAATTATTATAAAGACTCGATTAATTTTTTAAATTCTTCTAAATCTTCTTTATTAGTATTATAATTATTAATAATTACTTTTAATTAAATTACTAAATTTATAAAAATCTTTTATTTTCTATAATACTTTATATTAAATTTAATTAATATTCTATTAATATAATTAACCTAATTTATATAAATAATATTATTTTAATAATCTTTTCTAATTTTAATATTAAAATAATACGAGACCTCGTCTAAACTCTTAATCTAGAAATATATATTTAGTTATTCTTTTAAATATTTTATTAAAATTATTATCGAAGTAAAAATTTATAAATTTCAAAATAAACTTATTATAAATTTTATTTTTATTAATAAATATTAAATAGTTCTTTTTAATTTATATAATATCGATAGTTTTAAAGAATTTCCTAATATACTACTCTCGAGGTATTTATTTAAAGTTATATAAAATTTTCCTAAATAAATAAATTACGTTTTCTTTCTAGAAATTATAAAATTACTTTATATAAACTATACTATTAAATAGAGCCTCTAGGAATATAATATTAATATAAGAAATTCTACGGTTAAATTTCGTACTAAGTATTAATAGAAATTTCTAGAACTATAATTTTAATACTTCTAAATACGTCTCGTTAAAGTTAATATTTTAATATATCGGAATTATTTTACAACCTAGCGCGCCTTATATCGAGTAATATTATTAATTAAATTTAATTTAATAAATGAAAATCTAATAATTTAATAGAATTTTCTAATTATTAAATACTAGTATTAAACTTTAAATTTATTAGATTTTATGAGATTAAAATTCTTTTTAAATTATTATTATATATTATTCTTTATCTAGATTATTTAGAGTTTTATAAATAATTATAAAATTATTAGAGATTAAATTAATATTTTATTAATAATTCTAGAAACCCCGATTTCTACGTATATTATACCGAAGAAATTTAAAATATTAGAAATACGTACCTATTTATATCCCGTATTTTAAATATCTTATATATTAATTAAAGAACTTTCTTTTTAAATATTAACTTTTAATAATATCTAGACTAGGATTATTATATAGGAACTTGAGTCCCTTATTTAATTTATTTCTAATCTAGATTCCGAGTTTTTAATTAACTTTTTATTAGTATTATTTTAAAGAGTTATAGAATTATTTTTAATATTAAATTTAACTCTCCCGAGTAGACTTTAACTCTAATTTTATAATCCTAGCGCTAAGACTTATCAAGGTTTTAAAATACGTATTCTATATTAATAAAACAACGATTAAATAGGACTATTTTTCCCAATCTACTAATATTATTTTAATAACGCGTATAGCGAAGTATTATTTAATATTCTATATTTTATTATTAATATTTCTATTAAATATTTTATCTTTAATAAATCTAACTTTCTTCTAGTAGATATTTATAATAATATAGTTTTACGACTTTTTATCGCGTATATAACATTCGTTAATAGAGAATTTTATTAAGACTCTCTATTTAAGATTTTAATATAATATCGATAGAAATAATTAATACTCGTCGAGAAGAGTATTAAATATTAATAGATAATAGTTTTTATATAAGTTATTTATTATTAGGTAGGTTTAATAAACCTAATTAATAATTTAATAAATATTTATAATTAGAATCAATAATGAAAAGTTTCATGAGAAATTAAATACGACGTTATTATTTATTGGAAAATATACTACTTATATAATAAAAAGAAACTATATTAATTATTTACTCGACTATATTTTATTTTTATTAAATAGTCGAGCGCTTATTTATTTATAAACTCGTAGAATATATCGAGTAGTAAATAAACTTTTAATTTATTAAATATATCAAATTTATTAAAGTCCGAAATATACTATCTCTTCTTTCTAAACTTCTTTATCTTTAAAGATAATTTTATATTTTTTCGATAAACTAAATAATATATTAATCTTTAAGAATATATTATTTTAAAAGAATTTATAATTATAATTACTTATACGCGTTATATTATATAATAAATTAAATATCGACTTTTATCGTAATCGAAGGCGATATATTCTACTTTATATATTTCTTTTATTAATATTATTATAATATATCTATCAAGTTTATTAATATACTATAAGAGTTTACGTAAAATAGTAACTATAATAAGAATCGGTATATAATATACTTAGAGAAAGATCTTGAAATACGAGTATTATATAACGAGGAAAATTCTATTAAAGATACGAAATTAATTAAAATAAAAATAAAACTTAAAGTATTAAGGTAGAGGGTAGATATAAACTATTAATATATTTTAATATAACGAAGATATTATAATAAATAAAGGGGACGGGTAATCGAATAAAAGAATATAAAAAAAGTATAAAAATATTAAAAGAATTAATAATAATTATAATAAAAGTTATAAAAGATATAAAATATAAAGAAATATAATAGATAATATACCGCGGGTTATAATTAATATAGATTATACTAGGAATAATCTTTAATTATATATAAGAATTAATAAAAACGTATATTTTAACTAACCTAAATAGAGTCGCTAAAATAAAAAATCCAAAAACTTAAAATAAAGAGTATATTTATATTATTAATATAAAGCTAAATTAATATTACCCGTAGAAATATATTTATTCTATCGAGGTATATAACCGAAATAAACCCCCCTGCCTCTATAATAATAACTAGCGCGAAGACGAAGTAGTTAATAATTAAAATAAATAATACTAGGGCTAGAGGATAATTTAGGAAGGTAATTAATTTTTAATTAATTAAAATATTCCGGAATAAAACCTGGTCGGTAACGGAGTCGATCGTCGGGGTAAAATAAATAACGAAAAGAGACTTCGTTTTATATTATATAATAATAGAAGTAAGGTAAAAGCTAGAGAAAATAATTAAATAAATAAAAAATATTAACTCCTCGGCGAGAATATTAAGATAAATTTATATAATAATAATATATAATATAAGGAAAGAGGCCGTCGATATAAATAATTAAAAAATAGTAATAGAGATATTATAAAAAGATAACTATAGGTTATACCCGGGATTAAATATCGTAAATATAAAATAATTAAGATTCGCCTTTAAACTTGTTAGGTTATAGTACCTAGGGTATTTATAATAATATAAAAGTAAATATAAAGTCTTAGTAGGAAAATAATCTTTAGGTTCCGATAATAGAATTAATTTCTAAAGAGTTAAAGCGAGGGCTCCGAGCCTCTTATTTCTAAAAAGAACTCTAAAGTACCGGAAACTATAATATAATATTATAATATAAATAGTATAACCACGCCGTATACTCTTTATATAAAATCTATATATTATATTTAATAGTTACTATAAAGCTAGTTTTAATATAATATAATAATTATCTCCCCTTCTAAGGGTTTCGCTCTCGAAATTAATAGATATTAATTTAATACTTTATTATTTTAACGAAAGAGTATAATATAGGAGAATCCAAATTTAATAAAACGTACGTATAACGCCTACGCCTTTTATCTAATTTTATTAATCTCCTATTTTAATAATAATAATATATTAATAAAAAACCTCTAAACCTAGTAGGAAAAAAGGAGGGAAATAAATTATATTTTAAAATTAATAATATATCGCGTACGTCTCGTATACTAGCGTAGTTATATAGTCGTAGATCGTATCTAGTATTTAATAAAAACCTTAAAACCTAAAGAGAAAAGTAAGGGAAAGAATATTATAATTATTATTAAAAATTATAAACCTTTATTATTAGTAGGGTTTTAGCGATATCGGCGGTAGAGTAAATTATTCTACCCTATTATTTAAGAAGAACTCTAGTTATAAGAGTAAATATATACGGGTAACGGTCTTAGCGTAGGTATAAAACCTTCGCTAATTTTTAAATTTTTCTTCTTCTATAATATCCCACTATCTTCTATATATATAAATTTCTATATATTACTATTAATAGCTATATTATATTTAGACTTTTATTAATCTATAATAATCTCGGTCGTATCTTTAAACTCTTTCTTCGAGGTTATAGATATTATATATATATTCTATAGATAAGGCTAGAGTTAATATATTATAATTTAAATAAATCTTTCTTTTTTTCTTTTAAATTCTTTCCTTAATCTTATAATTATTAAAATAATTAAATAACTTATTTTATCTTTAAATAAAGTATTTATTTATATTTTAAAAGAATTAATATTATCGTAATATTTATTTTATTTTTAAATTATTAGTTCTATACTTTACTTTATTAGCGATACGTATATAGCTAGATTATTTTAATATTTAATATATTAATTTAATCTCTACGATATATAATATTAACGATTAAATATTTAATACGTTTTTAACTCTCGCTCCCCGTAAAATAATTACCTAGTCTACTCCTACCCCGCCTTTATCTATATTTCTATACCTCCGCTATTTTAAGCGAATAAACCTAGATAATTATATCCTATATAATAAGGTACTATATATAAAGTATATTTATTACGTAAAGAATAAATATTTATATAATCCTATAAGTCGCTAGTATTCCGAAATTAAATTAAATTAATATATCTAGATTCCGTTTAAATTTTATATTTTTATAAATTTTCTTTTTAATTATTTAGAACGCCGAGGTTTTAATAAATATCTTCGCGAGCCTATTATTAAATATACGAAAGATATCGTAGCCTTCCTTCGGGAGATTAAATTTAAAAGTAATAATATTAAAAGAGGGAAGAATATATTATAATTAATATCTCGATTTATTATAAATATCGAGGGTATAAATAATACCTTTTATACTTCAATAAATTAATATAGTTTAGATATAATTCGTATATTAATAATTTTTTAAAGAGAGATTATTACCTAGGATATAAATATATCTTAAAGTAGGATTATCTAATATTAATTTAATAATTTATTTAAATCGACGGACGAAGATAAAGTTAACTACGAAGCGGAGGATAAGATTTATATACGATATATATAAAATATCTTTAAATACGACTCTTCTCCCGGTTTTAATCCCGTTATTAATTAATTTAATATGTTTATTTTCGACGATCTCGATATTATCGATCCTATTTTATTCTCTAACGGTATATAAAAAGTTATAATATTTAATCGTAAAACTTTTTTAATTAAAGATATTATAAAGCCTCGCCTTTAATACGGCGGTATAAAGAGTACGAGTCGTTATATCTTAAATAAATAAATATCTTCTCGCGAGGCTTCTAAAAAAGAAGTTAAAGATAAGGTTAATAATCCTAGTCTTAGTTCTATTTCTAATTTTTATTTTCTAGCTCGATTTCCCGCCCGCGTCTTTATTTATAAATAACCGAGTTTTAATATTAAGAAAACTAGCCGCTTTAAATATAAACCTACCCGCGAGCGCTCTACTAGCCGTAAAAATACGTCTCGCTTGAAGTCTATTAATAAGAAGTAACTAGTAGTAGCTAGTAATTAATAATATTTTCTTTTCTTACCTTTTATTTTCTATATTTTTTCTATCTTTGTATTCTCTTCGAATATTTCTCGTAGTTCTAGCGCGTTATCTAAAGTATCTATATTAACCTATTTATTAAAGGTCTCTAGTTATCCTAGTTATTTTATAAGGTAAAGTACCTCGCTCTTTATCTTCTTTTTTTTAGTACCTTTTCTATTTCTTATTCGTTCGTATTATCTATTAATTCTAGTAGAGGTATATTGAGAATTAAAATATTACTCTACCGTTAATAATACGACTCTAGAAGCGATATATAGAAAATATTATAAATATAATAACTAGTTAGTAATTCTAGGCGGTATATTTATATTTCGATAATATTTAAAATTTTAAAATAATTTAATTACTTTATAAGAGAGCTTCTTATTTAATTATTTTTATATTAAACTTTTAATTAATAATAATATAAGGTTATTTATATTAAATAATTTCGGTTTATATCTTCTATTATAATTATATTTCTACGCCTCGACCGCGATAGCCTACGCTTTTATTAAATACTTTTTTAAAGTATTTAATTTTTTAATTCTTTTTTATACCGATAGTATTTCTCCCCTATATATCTCGCCCTCGAGACGCGGTTTAAGAGATAAATTATAACTATATATAATTATAAATAGTATCTATTTTATTATCGTATACTATATACTATAGTATATTTATTCTACTATAAATAAAAGTACTACCTAGTTATTTTACTCGCTTAAATAAAAGGTTCTTAAATAATATTTTAAAGTTTAGTTCTAACGTTTTATCTAATTATTCGTCTATAAATAAAATATAGTATTTAGGCGCCTTTTAATTTTCATTAAATAATATACTTTTAATTAAAACGTATTTATAAAGATAGAATCTTTATTAGAAATAATCCTATTAAAAACTCTAAATTTTAGGATAATTTCTTCGAATATTAATTTTATTAACCCCGTAGAGTCGATTATTTTAGTAGTTAGGATATATCGTAATATCTTTATATATTTATTTATAACTATAAAGACTATATTATAAATACGCCTATATCGTTTATTTAAAGGTAAATTAGTAATAAAATTTATTATAATTTCCTTCTACGGCCCCGTAGGATATAATAGAGAATTAATCTCGTTATAAAGGCGGTATCGATATACCTTAACTTATTAATATATATTATACGTATTAATATACTCTTATACGTCGGCCTTAAGAGTACTCTAGAAATATTTTCTAATAAATAACTTCGTTATCTTTTTAATACTAAAATACCCTATTAATATATTATTATAATTTTATTCTAATAACTCTTCGCGGACTAATCTTTCTTTAAATATATAGATCTTATTATTATATCTAAGAATTAATATAGAATCTAAATTTTATACTCTAGCGGAATACTAGTAATCCGCTTATATAATTTCGGCGATTTTTATTTACGAGAAGGAATCATCCTTTTATAAAGCGCGAATTATTTTAATTATTAACAAATTTTTAGCGTTATAAGTCGTTTCGTAAAATATTATTAACTTAGTAATAATATATAGAATAAATAGTTTATAGCCTATAGTTCTAGCGATAAGGTTAAATAGTTTCTTTATTATATCGTAATCGATTCGAGTAAATATCTTATTTAAACTTTTTAGAATTTCCTATCTAAATATTAACTCCCTAGGCCTAGATAAATATATTATTAAAGAATATATCTTTTTTATAGTAAACCTTAAAGACCCTAGTAATATAAATTTTATATATATTAGGTTTTATATAACGCCTACGGATATATTACCCGACCCCGGCGAAATATTATCTATATCTAGATCTTCTATATCTACGAACGTATTTTATATTATAGCGAAAATAGGGCCTTAACTAGTACCTTCCAAATTTAATAACTTTTATTATAATATAAATAATATATTATTTAAAAAACTATCTTAATCTTTATAATTAAAATAATATAAAGAGTTATCGGTTAAATTACTCTTCCTAGAATAATACGAAATTAAGAAATTAAAAAATGAGAGTTTTATTACCTAATATATTTAGTAATTATTTAATTATTTAATATTTATAAAACCCTTTAAATTATTATAATTAGTTAAGACTTCTACTTTATATAAACTACCCTCGAGATAGTATTACTATTATTTAAATATCGTAATAATTACGAGTAGCTTTTTATTATAAATCTCGTATCGAATTTCTAAACCTTATATTTTACGGGACTAAAAAACGACGAGATATTATTTATTATTATTTTATAATTACGTTAAAATCGTAGTTATAGTAAAATTAAAAATATCTATTTTAATCCGAATTTTTAATTCTAGATTAAAGTATATTAGAATAAATATATATAAAAATAAATCGCGAAGTAGGTAAAACGTTTACTCCGCCTCTTTAGGTTATTTAAATAAACTAAACTTTTTATTTTCTTAACTATCTTTTAATAAACCTATTAACGGGCCTATTATCTACGAATAACGATAAATAAATTAATAATAAAAATTAACGAAGCCTAAAAATATTTATATATTATAAAAGGACTTTAGTTTCGGCTAGGACTAAATTATATTAATTTTATATTCGTTTATCGATATACCTTCGGTATTTACGATAAATTTTAGAAATTTAATTAACCGAGTAAAGAACTCATATTTTTTAAAACTCGCGAATAAGAAATATTTTTATAAATATTCGAGTATATATTATATATAGTTAATATACTCTTCTTTTAAATTTAAATAAATTAGGATATTATCTAAATAAACGATATAAAATATATCTATTAAATTTATTAACGATTTATTAATATAGGTTTAAAAAGTAGTAGGTATATTCGTTAAATTAAAAGATATTACTATATATTTAAAAAGATTATACTATATACGAAATATTATCTTCTATTTATCGCCTTCCTTAATTTTTATTCGATAATAAATATCTTTTAAATTAAATTTCGTAAATTATATAACGCTATTTAGGCGATCTAGCGTCTTATTAATTAAAAGTAATAAATAGCGATTCTTAATAATAATTTTATTAAGACCTCGGTAGTCGATATATAATTATAATCTATTATTCTTTTTTAAAATAAAAAGAATAGGAGCCCCAGTAGGGTTTACGGAGTATTTAATCTAACTCTTTACTAGAGTGTCGTCTAAATATCTCCTTAACTCTATTAATTCTAGACTCGATAGATTATAGAGAGGCCCGTATAACGGGTTATTCTTTATATTAATTATATAATCGCCGCCCTTATATAATAGTAATCGACCTACTTCTTTATTTAAAAAAATATCGTTAAAATCTATAAATTCGTTAGGAAGTATAGGCGGTATAATAGCGGAACTATTAAAAAATATTATATTAATAATAGTATCGCCTTTCCTAGCCTCGTTCTTATTAATAGGATTTTAATTAAAGGGACTAGCCTTAATATAAATTAATATATATATAACTAGCTACGTCTTTAATAATTTCGTAAAATCTTTAAATAATTCTAATATATATATATTTAGCGCGATACCGAACCGCTAGGTATATATATTATAATTAGTTTAAATCTTTTTCTTTTTTATAGTTAGTATATTTATAATAATAAACGAGCCTTTTTTATTAATAGAGTAAAAAGTATTATTATACTTTTTAGTTTATCTCTATAAATCGGTTAACCGGTAAACGATATTATAAGTATTATAATAATAAATAGATTACCCGTTTATTTATTTAAGAGTCGGTAACGGCTCGCTTTTAAAACGCTTTAAATTATATTATTATATAAATGTTTTATTAATAACGTTTATCTCCGCTCCTAAATCTTTATCTATTTTAATATAAATAGTTTTTATATCGATATTAATTAGGTTCGTAATAACTTCGTTATCGATATTTATACTCGGTCGGGTTTTTATTTTTCTTTATTCCTTTAGGATAAAGACTTCCCCGAGGGTTTATTATTTTATAACTCGGCGGTATAATCGCCGATATAATTAATAGTCTTTATTTTCTTCTTTAGATATTTATTAGAGTAGTAGCCGAATTTATAATAATTAAAATACTTAATATCTTTAAAATTCTTATCGCTCGCGCGAGTTATATATATTTTATTTATATTTTTATAATTATTACTATTAGAATCTTATTCTTTTATATTAGATTTATTTTTATTATCTCCGCCCTTTAACTCTTTTTTATATTTTTTCCGAGGTTTTAATTAATCGTCCTAATTATTATCTTATATCTTAAAGTCCCGATTAAGATTATATTTATAACGTATCGTAAATAATATAGATTCGGTTCGTTTAATAGGAGTATTTTAAACTCGGTTAACTTCTTTTAAAATATCGGGTCTTAAGTAGGTTATTAAATAAATTATCTATTACTCTTTATTATAGGGAGGTAATTCGGTTTCGAGGGTATTAAAATAAATATCGAAATCTTATACCGATTAATTATTTCTTTAGTATATATATTAATACTTAAAATTCGTATTTATAATTCGGTTTAAAGAGTCCTCGATTACGTTAAATAAATAATCCGTAAAGAACTTTTATATTAATATATTTATTAAATAAAGTTCTTTATATTTATTTTATAACTTCTTAATTTACCCCTTTAAATAAAGTATTATATATAAAATCTTCTTTTCGTTTATTCGAAAGTTTACGGGTATTAAACGGAATATAGTCTCTACGTTATAAATTTATTTTTAATAATTTTATAGATTCTTCGTATAAAAATTTTATAGTTTCGATAACCGTAAATTACTTTAATTTATATTAAGACCGATTTAATTATAACCTACTATCGGGCCGTTTTCGTCTTCTATATTTAGTTTTATAAAATTATCTTCGATTTCCTTATCTTCTTTACCTACGATAATATATCGTAAATTTTTAATATTCTTCTAAATTATAATAATAGAGGCCTTTTTCTCGAGGGCTTTCTATTTATATTTTAATTCTATAAATCGTTAATTTACTATAAGATTAATATTATTTAGTAAATCTCCCGTATTTTTATCTAAAGTATTAATCCCGTATATCTCGCCTTCGGGACGATTATTTCTAGAAAGATTTTTTATACTTTTAACGGATTACTACCTAAAAAGATTAAAAGAGATTAAAATATTAAATTATAATACCTAGGGTATTTATAATAATATAAAAAAAAATATAAAACCTTAATAGGAAAATAATCTTTAGGTTTCGATAATAAAATTAATTTTTAAAGAGTTAGAGCGAGGGCTCTAAACCTCCTATTTCTAAAAAGAACTCTAAAGTACCGAAAACTATAATATAATACTATAATATAAATAGTATAACTACGCCGTATACTCCCTATATAGGATTTGTATATTATATTTAATAACTACTATAAAGCTAGTCTTAATATAGTATAATAAAACTAGATAAATATAATTATAAAAAAAATATTTAATACTCCTTCTCGAGATCCCGGACCTAGATATAATAAATAAATTAATAACGGACGGGTTCCTAGAAAGCGAATGACTATTATTATATAAAAAATAGGAGAGAATAAATAACCCGAGGTAATATTTTAATTACTAGGAGTACGATTATATAGTTTTAATTTATAAAAACTAGCCTAAATACGGGATATATATAGAATTATATTAATTATACGAATATAGTACCGAAAGCCCGAAGGAAAAGCGCTACGCGGTTTAATTTAGATATTATAAATCCTAGAGTAGAGCGTACCTAGTTAAGTAAAAAAGAATATATTAAATTTAATAAAAATTAAAGAATAAATTTAAATAATTCGCGGTATTATTAAGGCTAATAACCCTAAGTTCCTAGATATAATTAATTAATAATAAGTTTATATTAATACCGGCTAGAGACGTAAAGAAGAGGGAAATAATAATAAATATAATTAATAAAGTCTAAAATACTATTATTATACCTAGGAAAATAAAGAGGCCGAGATAAAATAATAAATTAATAATAATATTTAGGTAAATAATCCTCTAAATCTTAAATAATTTCCTAGGAATAATATTCGATTAATTAAATAAAAACCGGCTAGAATTAATACTACTAGGTAACTAGGAAATAAATAAGGAATTTATAAATATAATATTAATATATAATAAATTATAATACTTAATTTAAAATTATATAATATAATATTAAAAAGGAATCGAAGTTAATAATAAAATTACTTTAAAACGAGTAAATTAAAAATATCGATATTTTAGTTATTTAAAAACCTAGTTAGAACCCTATTACCTAGGCGCTATATAATAATAGTATTAATTATTTCTATTTAGTATATAAGAGAGGCCTAGAGACCCGTATATACTTTTATATAAATAAAATGATCGATATAAATAATTAAGAGCTAGTCTATTATAGAGGCGATTTATATTTTATAAAGATTATATTAAAAGGGCGAAGGAATAAAAAGAAGTCTTAATCGAATAAAATCGGGGATTATTAATCGAGGAATTCTTTATTATAAAGAAATATAAATTTATAATATATATAACCTATTATTAATATAGTGTATTTTAATTAATAATCCGTTAATATTATTATTACTAGAGGAAGCGCTAGTAGAGAAAAACGAACATATTTTTTTAAAGAATTTTAATCTTTACTACCCTAGCTAGAATAATATTAAATAATATATATATTATATTATAACCGATTATCTTTTAAGGATAATAAAGTCGAGGAAAATAAAATTAATATTATTAAAAACGTTTATTATATAAAAAGCCCGAGGATAAAAAAATATAATTAATCTATTATTCTTTACGAGAGGAGTATACTAGGTTATAAATAATTTATAATCCGCGAAGACCTATACTATAAGTCCGACTATAGATTAATAGTAACGGAATTCGAGTAGGTATAAAAAGGGGTAATATTATATATTTATTATATTTAAAAAAAGATTAAAGATAACGCTATTTAAAAACAATATTATAAGGTATAAAGTCTCTTTATTAGGCGCTAGGGAAACTAAAATTTAAAAATAATAAAAATATTAATTAATATTTAAATAAGATAATAGGAGGCTTTTAAAAAATTATTAAATTTATAATCTTATAGGCCCGTTTATACTAAGGAGCTAAATTTTATTAAAACTCCCGTTATATTAATATTATATTAAAGGTAAAGGAATATATAAAGGAGTATAAATAAAGTCGAAATACTTAAACGGGGGAGACCCTAAATATAATAAATAATAAAAAAATATATATAATTCGAAGAATAAAAATATTCTTTTAATAAGAAAATATATATAAAGTTTTATTAAAGCCGGCGGGAGTATAAAAACTCGCGAGATAAAAAAAAAGAAAAATAACTATTTTAAAAAACTCCTTTAATTCTTAATTATTAAAGATAATAGAGGAGGAAAAACTAAAGACTTCGAGAGTAAAATAAAATTTTTATAAAAAGTATTATTCCCCTCTCTACCGACGGTATATTTAAATAATATCGATGGAATAAAGTATTTAAAGCCCGTTAAAATAAACTAAAAAATAATTAGGATAAAAGTATATAAAATAAAATAATATTTAATTATTAATAAGGCGCTAGGAATAACTAGAATCCTAAATTAATTCCTAAAAACTATAATAAAAACGGGAGTAATAAATATTATTATTTATTTATTCTAGGCCTACCTTAAATAAAGATACTACCCGAGGTATTTTAGAAGAACTAATATAATAATTCTTAAAAAATTGAAAAAAGGCGATTATTTAAAATTAAAGTTATATAGGTTTTTTATACTCTTTAATATATTTAATAAAACGTTAGATATAATTATTTCTAGAAAGTTAAATAATATAACGGAGAAATATAAATTATTATTATTATAATAAATAAAGGCTAGATAAAAACGTTTAATAAAAACCGCGCTAGAGACTTTTATAAATATAGTATATACTATATAAAACTATAGTAAAAACGGGAGGGGAAAGATAGTAAACCTATTATTATTAAATATAACGGGAGCGTTTAATAACGTTTTATATAAAAAGTTATTATACGACCTACGAATAAAAAGTATACCTAGTTTAATTATTAATTAAATAATAAACTTTCTATCGGATAAAACTATATCCGTAATATTTAAAAAAAGGACGAGTATAGTAAAGGAAGTAATAACGGGTATTCTATAAGAATCGCTTATTTTACCGGTATTTTTTTTATTCTTCAATATATTATTAATCGAGGAGTACGTTGAAATAAATTTATTAATATAAATCGGAGGATTTATAGACGACGTCTATTTATTTACTTATAACGAGAGTATAGAGAAGAATTATACGAATTTAAAACGGGCCTATAATATTTATTTAAAGTAAATAATTATTTATAAAGTATTATTTACCCTCTAGAAATACGAGCTAGTCTATATATCTCGAATACCGAAGAAGTTTAATATAGAAATAATAATCAATTTTAAAAACGTAATTATCGAACTTAAAATAAATATTAAGGTTTTAGAACTATATATCGATTTAAAATTAAAATAAGAACTATACCTAATCTAGATTAAAGTTAGGGCGATTAACTAGAGCCGCGCTATAAAGTATTCAATTAATTCGATATAAAGCGCTACCTTCGCGAAGTATAGAATAATATATAATATAATAGTTAAATTAATATTAACGTTTACGACTCCGATATAATATTAATTAAAGAGAATAACGGAGGCTATAAAAGAATATATAAAAAAATTAATAATTATCTAGAATAATTATTTTAGGACGGTTTTAAAAATATTTAAAAATATTTTAATTTTATTACTCGAGGTTAAATTAATAATCGCGTTAATTAACCTCTAGTTAAACCGGCTAGTAATACGATATTAAACTAGTCGAGGGACCTATTCAATTATAATTATAAAAAATATACGAATTTAGAATAAACTCTAGTATAGAGGAGATAGGTAACGATAAATACCTCTAATATTATTAATATAAAAAAAAGCCTAAATACTTCGCGTCCTAGGATTTAATAAATAATATAAAGTAATTATAATTATAAGGAGAAGAAAAAACTAGATAAATTTAATTAAAAACGTCGAAGAATACTAGGATATTAAAATTATCGATTGAAAAATAAAAAACTAGGCCCGTTAATAATAATTAAATAAATAGGAGAGTTATAGAATAACGATTTTTATATAAACTATTAACCCGGCTTAAAAGAGAGATTTATTTAAGGACTAGTTCGATTATTATAATTAATTAAAAAAGACTAAAAACTTTATAATAATATAATTAAAATATAATAAAATCGGATTAAATAAATTCCTATACCGAATAAAAATATTTATAGTCCGTAGCGCTAGCTACTAGTATAGATAAAGGAAATAAAATATAAAATATATATTATTATTTTACTCGGAACTAGTTAGGGATAAAACGGAGCTAATAAAATAAATAAATATATACGATTTTAGGAAGATATTAATATAGGCCTAAAATATATATATAACCGCGCGGCAAATAATAAGAACGGGATAGCTCGGCTAATTCTTTTTTATTAAAGAATAATTAATATAATTTAAATTATTATTAAGACCTAGCGATATACCTAGACCTATAAAGAAGAGGAAGAAAAAGAAGAAACCGCCGGCCGGAGGGTCGTACATATCGATTATTTAATAAATTTATAATAAAGCGGCCTATAAATCTATAAAATAAATAAATAAAATCTAAAACTAAAATAAAAATAAAAAGGAAATGGAGGGAAGGATAAATAATATTTTAAAATAATTATAATTATCGGCTACTAACTAGTAAAAAAAGGAAATAAATTATCGATAAATTAAAATTTTTAATCGATAAGGTTTCTTTAACGGTTAATAGGCGCCGCTAATAACCCTATCAAAAAAAAATTCACGGAACTCCCTTATTAATAAAGTAGTTTTACTAGAGTATATATATAATTAATTAATTAATTAATCAATCAAGTTTATTATAAATAATTATAATAAATTAAAAATCTTTATTATAATAAGGTTCTTTAACTTTAGTAATTTAATAACGAAATTTATAATAATATCCTCTTATAATATATTCGGTACTAGGGCGAATTAGATCTAGTTTTACCTAATATATTTTATAGATTTATTATACTAGTACTCGATATATTTCTTAATATATTTCTCGACGTATAATCGTAGCCCTAGTACGTTATATTCTCTATAAATTAATTTTATAATTTTAGTAATTATAGAGTATCCTTAAACTAGGTTATTATAATAATTACGAATAATTCCCTTAAAATAACTCTTAAGAAGATAGAGTTTTTAATTAAATTCTAATAATTTAACTTTTTATTACTAATTTCTTAATATTTTAATTAAAATCTTATTTTCATACCTTTACTAAATATGATTAATAATCTCGAGAATAAAGATATATAATATCGCTACTAGTTACTTGACTAGAATTAACGATCTATTTTATTATTAAATAAGAAGTAGTTATATTATTACGTTCTTTTTCTCTATATAATCTTCTCGTTTATTAAATATATCGGCGCGATTATTATCTTTTTTTAATAATTCTAATTATCTAATTTATTTCCGATTTAATCATTTCGTAGTAGTAAAGTTAAGAAGGTTTTTATAATTTATAAATATAATAAAGTCTAAATAGTTTTTTATATATATATTCTACTACTTTAATAAGAATACTACTACTAGTAATTCTTTATTATAGAGATTATAGGTCTATTTTATTAATAATATCTTTCGCGAATAATATATAATCTAGTATTATTTATTATCTCTTTATTAAAGTATATAAATTCTTATCGCGAGGTCTAAAATACTAATCTCGATCCGAGTTAATTTATTACTTTAAAAAGGGTATAATATTAATAACTTTTTATCAACCTCTTTAAATATATTCAATAATTATTACTATTTTTCTCTTTGTTAGAAAATAGTATCTTTTTTTATAATACTCATTAATAATAAAATCTTTTTAAAGTAATTTTTAATAAACTTTTTATTAAAATTCGTAAATTCTAAGAAACTTTATACCGTTTTAATATTATATAATATATATTATTTTTCGATACTCTTAATTTTTTTAAGGCTTATATAAATACCTCTAGTATTAATTATAAATTTAAGAAATTCGACTAATTTCTTATAAAACTCGTATTTCTTTAATTTAAAGAGAAGTCTAATTAGTAATAAATAAATTTAAATATCCTATATATATCCTATATTCATTAAATATATTCTTTTTTATTAGTAGAGTAAATTAAAATATTATCGAAGTAAATGATTATTATTATATCTAGATATATTTATATAATATTATTAATTAATACCTAGTAGGTTACTAGTACGTTAGTAAATTCAAAAAGTATTATTAAATATTCGTAATAATTATATTTAGTTTTAAAGATAATTTTCTAACTCTTTACTTTTCTTTATTCGAACTAGATTATATATATCTCGAATATCTAATTATATAAAGATTTTTATTATTATAAACCGATCCTATAACTCGTTAATATTTAGTAGAGAGTATCGATTCTTTATTATAATATCGTTTAATTTTTAATAGTATATATATAATTGTAAATTTATATTTTTTCATTATAAAGAGGATTAAATAACTTATTAATAATTTAGATTCTCGAATAAATTCTTTTTTAAAATTCTTATCGATATACCCGCGAAGTACTCTAAGTCATTTTTTTAATAAAGTATAAATAGGTCTAAATATTAAATATTTATCTAATTCGAGCCTAGTTTTATAATTTTATAATTAATATTTAAATAATACTTTTATGATTATCTCTTTCTGAAAGAGATACTTTTATTATTAATATTCTTTAAGGATATTAAGAGGCTCGTTTTTATTTTTAAAAACTTTAATTTATACGTTTTATTAACTACTTTAGTTAATATATATCGAATTAAATCCTTATATAAAATTATCCTTCTTCGAAAATAAAGTATTATAAGTTTTATATAAATTACGATTCGATTTTTTATTTATAATTATTCTTTATAAATATATATAGATATTATACTAGCGACGTCTTTAATATACGAAAATATAAATACTTCTATTTTCTAATTAATTATTAAATTATATTTTTTTAACTAAGGTATTTTTGAAATAATATAATAAATAATTATTTTAATTATATCGAAGATAATTTCCTTATAGTAGTATTAAATAATAATTAGTAATAAGAATTTTTTTTTGTTTATTTTCCTTATTAATAATTTTAACTCGTCGATTAATTAAAGTTTTTATTTTTTATTTTTTATTTAAATTAGTAAACTAGTTATTTAAATTATTATTTAGAATATAAAATTATTAGTCGCTATTAAGTCTATTATTATAACTATTTTATATTCGCTAACTTTTACTAGTATTTATATATATATACTATATAAAATTAGGTATAAATATTACTTTAGAGTTTATATTATAATCTTTTTATATTTGTCTTCAATATAAGAGACTAGTCTTTTCTCGACGAAGATAAAAATCTATAGTACTCTTTAGACTTGAAGTACTTTTCGTATTCTTTAGTTAAATAATAATATTATTCGCTTTAATTATAATTTTTTAAATCTTTATTATAATTTATTTAATTTCGTAATTATAATTACTAATTTTTAATATAATTTAGAAAGATCTAGTTTTCTCTTTTCTTAATTAAATATTATAAATAATTATTCTTAATATAATTATTTTATTAATTATAGTTATATATTAATTTTATAATATATTTTCGCTCTTTTAAATTACTATAATAATATTTATAATATTTATTTATATACCTTAATTAGTATATTTCTTAGTATAGTAAATAATATTTACTATAATTATAATTATTCTTAAAGAGTTATCTTTTCTTTTTTAATATAATAAATTAGGTTTTAAAATTCTCGAGGTAATTTATTATTCAAAGTTATTTTTTAGAATTTATTATATTATATTCTTATTTTTATTCTTTACTTAAATTCTTTTTTAAAGTTTTATTATTATTATTATCTAGTTCTTCGAGTTTTTAAGATTTTTAAATAATTTTTTTTTAAATATCCCTTTATTTCTCTTATAAATTATTAAATTTAGTATTATTTTATATTAAATTCCTAAGGGACTCGATTACGTTATTCGGTATCTTATATTTAAATATATTTAATTATTATTAAAATTTATTATACTTTTCGAATAATAATTTATTACTTTTTTACTTTTATATTATTATTTACTTTTTTTCTAGAATTTTCTCGTAGATATATTTTTAGTAAAACCGAGTTTTATTAATATATAATTATACGGATTAAGTTTTTCACGGCGATAATAACTAGCCGAATTATATTTATTATTATAAACTTTTGATTATTTTTTCCGTTAATTTCTTCGTTATAATATTTCTTTATTATACGTATATATAACTTATTATTAACTACGATTATTTATTTTATAAATATCTCGAGGGTTTAAATATCGGCTTTTATTTATATAAACTTGTTTTTAATATTAATTTTTAATTCTTATCGATATATTATTATAAAAGTACTATCGTCTTAATCCGTTAATATTATATAATATTATAATTATACCGAGTAATCGAATATAGATTTCCATTATATAAAATATTAAATAATACGAACTACTATATTACTCTTATTAAAAAGTTTAAATATACGATGAATTTCAATTTTAAATCGAGAAAAATTCTTTATCTAAAGTTTTATTATTAAATTATTAGCGTTATTCGATCCTTTTATATAATATTCTGAAAAAAATTTAACCTATCTTTATATATTACCTTTTATATAAATAATAATAAAAATTATTTATTTATTAATTATTATAATACTATCACCGGGTAAAATTTAGTAGGAGTATTATTATAAATATCTATTAAAACGATAGGCTAAGCCCTATCGCTAGCTCTATCGAAACTAGGGTAATACTAGGATTTTAATATATTAGCGTTAAATTCTTTATAAAATAATAAATATCTTTTATACTATTTACTATTATATTAACTCTTTATTAAATAGTAGTAACGACGATACTACCGTAGAACTATACCTCTTCTATATTAGTAAAAACGATTATATTAATTATAAATAGTAAAATAACCCCTAAAACGGCTAATATACTCCCTATTAACTACTATATTCAAAATAATTTACTCCGTATCGATAGCGAGTTTTATTTACGTTATATTTATTTACTATTTCTATACCGTACCTTATTACCTTAAATAAATATTTCTAAACTCTTTATTAAGTTATTAAAATAACTTATTCAATACTCTTTTTATTTAGGGTATTTATAGTAAATATTAAACTAAATATTTAGAACGTCTCTTTATTTATTTCTCTTTTATTAATATAATTATTTATTTTAATAAACTACCTATTAGGTAAATATCTAACCTAGTAAATATATTATTAATTATATCTTTTCCGCTTCCGTTATAGATAGAAATTACTAGAATACTAGTTTTTTAATACTACTTTTATATTATTAACCTAAATATTACTACTTTTAGTATTTATTATTTATTATTACCCTAGCTATTATCCTAGAAAAAACTTAACTAAGTTTTATTATAATTAATTTTATTTTCTATTTATAAGAATTCTTATTATTAAGTAAATATATCCCGAAATAAATAAAAGTTATTTTTAATATTAAATAAATAATTACCTAGATAATTATACGGTTTTTTAATCCTCTTATTAAAGTACCTCTTTAGTATTCGTTAAAAAGAGGCCGGAAAGCGAAGTAATTTAATAATAATCTCTCGTAGTATATTAAATTTAAATAACTTATTATATAATTATTTTGGATTATTAATAGAACAATTATAATACCGCTTATTAACGCTTTTCGAAGAGATATTAAAGAACTTCGTTAATACCTATAAAAGAAATAATCTTTAGAAGACGAAGAAGAAAATAAAGAAAATATAACTCTTCCCGAGTATTTAATTATAAGTCCCGAATAAATAATAGACTTTATAGAATCGCTATAAATTTAGGTCGTTATTAATAGGTTAGTTATTAAAATAAAAGTAGATTTAATAAAATTTTAAAGCCTAATAGAGGAGAATAATCTAATAAGTTATAATAATATTAATATTAAAATAAGCGCCTAAAATGAATTAAAACTCGAAGAGATTAAATTCTTCGATTTTAAAAACGATAGGAAGAATAATCTATTTATTTTAAGAAAATATATTATATTTAAAAATGTTTTCGATTTTAAGAATTACGTTAACGATATAATTAAATAATACGGCGAAGAGGAAGTATAAAAGTTTTTATTTTTATATTTTAAAAAAGTAACCTTTAAGTAGTTCTCAAATAAATTAAATATTAATATTAAAGTATTAATACGTACTTTCGCTAACTCTAAATAAATAAATCGTTTTATTAAATAATTTAAAATAAAGATACTAGAAGTTATATATAAGCTTTATTTTAATAAATATAAATTCGTTTAAATATATACTAGTAAAACGCCTAAATAATATATAAATGAAATATTTAGTCTAGTTAGGGCCGCCGATATTCCTAATATATATTAATAAATATTAATAATCTACGATTATATTAATTTTAATTTTAAGTCTTTTATTAATCCGTTTAAACTTAATATCTTATTAGAAAAATTCCTTAATTTATTTAACGTTAAAGAAGAAGCCTAGCTAGGAATAATATAAAATAATATAACTAAATCTCTATCGCCTTTTAAACTAAAGAGTTTATAGTAAAACTAATAAAATTATTAATAATTTAATTAATTTCGATTATAATAAAACTAGTAACTTTAGGCTACTTCTTATTAATTTATTAATCCGATTTATTAGAATATATTAAATGTTCTTTAAATATAATAGTAGTCTCGTTAAATTTAACCGCTACCTATTTAAATATAAATTATTAATAATAATATTAGAAATATATCTTTTTTTTTTAGAAATAAGAATCTTTTTAATTATTAATCGCGCTAAGAAAACCGCGGGCTTATAACCGGTAATTATAATTTTATTTATTTCGGGTAATAATATATACCCTCTAAATATACTATTATTTACTATAAAATCGATATATAAAAAAATAATTCTCAAGAAGATAATATTATAGAGTTATAAATAAAAGAGTAATTTATACTTAATATTAATTACGATAATAAATAGAGCCAGGATTAGTAATAAAACGATTATTATAATAAATAAAACGAAATAACTAGTTATTAAATAATTATTATCGATTCGCTTAAATAAATCGAGTACTATATCTATAAAGAGTTATTTTCTTCTAAAAATATACTATATATATATTTTAGAAATTAAAATTTAGGTAGGAACCCTACTAAAATCTCCTACTATAATATTTAATTATAAATACTATTTAGAAGAGTAAGTAATCTTTAATAATAAACGAGAATATAGAAATTTATTACTAGATTAAAACGAATAACGAATTACTAAAATAGAAACTTATTATTAAATTAAACTATAACTCTTCTAAAAATACGGGAATAAGATAAATATTTAAGAGATATTAATATACTAGTTTTCGGGTCGGCCTAAACTCTAGAATTAAAATAAAAAAGAGTTATAAAAATATTAATTATAAAGTAACTATCGTTAATTATAAATTTATAATATACTTCCTTTTAAAAGCTAGAATTCGTACTATAGTAACTTTACTCTAAATTACTAGTATTAGTATTAACTATTATATTATTTCTAAATATATCGTTACTTTCTTATACTTCCCTAGGAAAAATAAAAGTAGTAATAAAATAATAACCGAAACCGCCCTTAAAGAAATCTATATTATAGATAATTTTAAAATAAATATATTTATTAATATAGACGTTATAACCTCTAAAAGAATTAATATATTAATATTTTATTATATAACCTATATCGATCGCTACGATATAAAGTACTCTATCGATATCTATTTAAAAAGTATAAATATAAATCGGCCGGTATATATTACGAAATTAAAAGTTATCCCTCTATAAGTTACGTTAATTATCGAAGTCTATAAACTTAATTTACTAGTACGAAATTATTTCTTTAAACTAGTAGATACTAACCTATACCTCTTTACCGAAATCGTTAATAATAGAATAAAATGAATACTTATAAAGAATAAGACGGATAAATATATTAAAATCTTTAAGAATATAAAAGTAGTATAAATAGTAGAGGTTTAATTTAATAACTACTATAGTATTATTATAAATAATAACGACGTTCGCGAGCTCGCTATATAAAGGCCTCTTTAAAAGTATAAAGAAACTTTTATTAAAAATACTTTTAATAATATAGTTACTACTAGTATTAATTAATTACTTCTTAAGTAATTTTTAAAGGAATAAGATATAAAGAACCTAATTAATTCCTAGTTTTTTATTCCGTTAATAAAGATAATTATTTCGATAACGAATAATATCCTTTTAAATAATATTATTATTTATAGTAAATAATCGGAGCTAGTAAAGATTATTAATTAATTCTTTATATATTAAATAGAAGGGAGCTTCGTTAATATTCTAAAAAATAAATATATATATATATTACTTCGCGCCGATTAGGAAGATAAAGTATTTAAAATAATATATATTTATCCTATAAATAACGAGAGCCGGAAGATTATTAACGAAATCTTTAATAAATTATATATTTAGGGACGATTTAAATAAATAATATAAACCATTTTATTCAATTTCTTAGTCTTCGTTATTGAGATTATAAAATTAAACGGTATTAAAAAGGGCCGTATTATTATTAATATTCGAAATTTGAATACTATAATTATAATAAACGTCTACTATTTACTTTTATAAAATAATATAATTAGCGCCGTTAAAAGTTATTATTAAATTACTATTATCGACGCGGCTAGTTTCTTTTATTAATAGTATATATACTTTAAAGATAGATATAAACTCACTATTATATTATACCGCGGTTAGGAGATTTTCAATATTATAGTAATAGGATTTAAGAACTCGTTTATATATATTTAATAATAAATAGACCGGATCCTATATATCTATTAAATATTCGCCCGAGTATATATCAATAAAGTTATAGTATTCTTTTAGACTTTTAAGGATTATATTTAATACCTATATATAATATTTTCCTTATTCGTTAAATTTAATATTTTAGTTAACTCTAATAAGGTATTTATTAGTTATCTATTAATTATATTATTTAACTAGAAGGTTAACTCGTTCGGGCTATTAACTTTTAAAAAAAAGTTTATAATTATTAAATAACTAGTTTTCTCTTAAATATTAATAATATTTAAAATATATTTAAAAATAACTAGTTAATTGAGAGATTATATTAAAAATTATACTATTTTAACTAGGCCTTTATAAGATAAAAACCGCGCTACTAAATAAAATACCCTTTATAGGTATTTAACGATAGAAATATATTAAAAAAACTAGTTTTAAATTATTTTTCTTATAGGAGCTCCGTTTATTTAAAAAGTTTTGAAATACTTTTATTAAATCTTTCTTTCTATATTATTTCGATAATAAAAAGGAATTATTTATCGACTTTAATATTAATAAGAAATTCGGTTATAAGGCTATAATTTATTATATTATATAAAAACTAAAAGACCTTTATCTCGACTAGAAGTAGATTTAATTTATTTTTTTCCTTAATCGATTTTTTAAAGATATAGAAATACGCTATTAATCTACTGAAATAAAACTAATAAAAATAATAAAAATATTTATTAAAATTAAATATATAGTCGAATTAGCCCCTAAAATAATCGTTTATATTAATTATAAAGCTGCGCTTAATATAGTTAACTAAATAAATATAAGTACTTTATATATAATAAAGACTAATTTACGTATCGTACGGGCCTTAAATTATATTTAATATTTTTGAAATATAAAAGTCCGTTATAAACCTAGTATTAAATATATAATACTAAATACCCTATTCTAACTATAGTAGAAGGACGTAGTTAAAGACTTTTTAAAAAGCGAGTTAGATATATTCTAAATATATATATATATAAGGTCTATATATTAATAGAAATAAATATATAATTTAAATAAAAATTACTTTAAGGATACTAGAATAACGATTTTTAAATTAAAATAAATTATATATTTAACTATAATATAGAAACCGGCGAGGATATCGTAGATTTTTCGTTTTCGAAGAGGGGTAACGGCTTAATATAATATATTAATAATTTAATTATTAATCGCGTATATATACCGGAGCGCCTATATATACTTTCTTTATATATTAAAACTTTATTTAATATCGTATATTCTAGTTTATATATAGGAAGATATAAATACTATAAAATAATAACTAGGTATTAATATATATATAAATTAAATAAAAAGTTAAAAGAGTATTTATAATACTACCTATAATATTAATTATTCGGTACTTTTAAATATAAGTTTTATAAAATATTATAATTCATTTTTATACTACCCTCTTCTTTTTATTTTATTTTTATCGATTTTATTTTAACCTTACCCCTTTTATAGGAAGGATTCGATAATATTATAATTATTATATATAAATTTTCCCGAAAACTAATCGTGATTCTAGGAAAATTAATATAAAAGATAAAGTAATAAGTATATATATTTTTATATCGTTTATATTTAATAGACTAGGGTATTTCGAAGGTTATTTTTTTTAATTATAATTATAAATTTATAAATACTTTATAAAAGGCTCTATTTAATAAATTTAGAGTAAATTTAATATTTTCTACTACTTATTATCTATAAACGAATAAATTAAGCGAGCGTATAAATTAAACTATTAAAAATATATTATAATTTTATATCCCTACTTTATAAAACCTTAAAGGCTAGGAAGAGGTATTACTTTTTATAATTATATAATATAATAATATATTTTCTTAACCTATTAACTATATTTTAAATAAAGTAGTTTTCGGTTTTATTATTAATAACGCGTTAAATTTAAGAAGCTAGGAGAATAATATTCTATTAAAAAAATTAATATATATTTAAACTTCGGATATAATTACCTATATTTAAATATATAATAAAGAGTATTATAATTATATCTATTATCTTTAATATTTTTATAAAGAGGACTAGGTTTTATTATATTTATATAAAGATTATAATATTCTAGTAGATAAATTTATTAGTCGTAAATATAATTAGTAAATAATTAAGTTATTTAAAGTTTTTAACTATATTAATAGACTCGTATACCGCCTTAATATCCTAGAAAATTAGAAGATTTATAATTTATTTTTAATTATATAGTTAAAGTAATATTTATTATTAAATTAGAACTCTTTTAAATATCTACGACCTATTAAATTTAGAGTAGTGGAAACCGAGCGAGATAATTTAAAAGTAGAATAAAAACTAAAATATATCCTTAATAACCGCGTTATTAAAAAAGGGAAGGGTTATAATACTAAATATCTTTTATCCTAGAAAAGTTAGAGATTTATATAGGATCGTTAAATAAATATTAAAAATATTTTCGCGGACGAATTTATTAAAGTATATAAATAATAAATTAGATATTAAGCTAAAATTCTTCTTCTAAAATTAATAACTTTAGAAATATAATTATATTTCTTTTTTATATTATTACCCTTTATTTATTTTTATTAGGAAATAATTATTATATTAAATCTACTTATCGAGCTCTATTTAAAGTACGGGTATTATAATAATATTAAAGAGATATTATATCGAGAACTAATAAAACTATTTTTTAATTATTTCAAATTATTCGTTTAATCGTATATAGAGTTATATAACTCGAATATCCTAATAGTATATTACCTATATACTTTTTTCTATAAATTTAAATATATTTTTCTTATTATCGTTATTTCTTAACTAGGTAGTATATTTATAAAGGAAAAAACTTCGGATAATATATTAATTATTTAACTATTTAATTAAATCGGGACTAGCTCCGCGCTAAAATAATTTTAATTCTAAAAATATCATTAAACGACTTTCTCTAGCTGGCTAGATTTATACTAAATTTTTATTTTTCTAATATATATATAAGGCCCTAGTCCTTTAATATTAATACTTTTATAATATTATATATATACGCCTCTATTTTATTAATACTATAGTTTTTATTATTAGTTATTTATATTATCTTTATACCTCTTTATTACTTTACCCCGTTATCGCGATTTTAATATTAAACTTTACGGCTCTACGTTAAATTTTAAAACTCTATAAATTTACCTATAATTAATTAATAATTTAGAATATATATTACTTATTTATTTACTTTTATATATAGATACTATTTACGTTATTATTTATAATACCCTATATAAATATATTGACGAGGGTATTAACTTCTCTCTTTTAAAAAAAGGCGATTTATTATAAGGTAGACTTTAATAAGAGTATTATTATAAATATTTATTAAAATAACGAGCTGAGCTCTACCGCTAGCTCTATCGAGACTAGAGTAATACTAGGATTCTAATATATTAAAATCAAATCCTCTATAAAATAATAAATATCTTTTATACTATTTATTATTATATTAACTCCTTGTTAAATACTCTCGTTAAGGGCGAAGAATAATTAAAATTTAATTAATTCATTATGAAATTTTCTACGCTCTTTATAATACTAATTTAAATAAGAGATCTTAATATAGTTTTTATCTCCTATAATATTACGTTTTCTAATATTATTTTACATATTTAAACTAAGATCTTTATTAATTTTAAAATATTTATTTTAAAAATATTTAAAATATTAAAACTCTCCGTTTAATATTTTAATATAATATTAATAAGATTTAAATTAATATTTATAGAAAGAAATATTAAAAATTAATAAAAAATAATTTAATTAATAATTTAATAAGTATTTATATTTAGAATTTATAATCAAAAGTTTTAAGGGAAATTAAATACGAAGTTTTTATCTATTAGAAAATATACTATTTATATAATAGAAGAAAATTATATTATTTATTTACTCGACTATACTTTATATCTATAAAGATTTAAGCGACTCTGAGAATTTTAATTTACTCGGAGCGCTTAGGCCCGCTCGCGAGCGCTCGGATTATTTAAAATTATCTAGGATTTTTAGTACCGGCTTAGTATTCCTAATACTAGTTTAATATTCTTAAAGTCGTTTCGGGACTATTTAAAACTATTTAAAACTATTTAAGATTATTTATTTATATATTTATCTTTATAAATACGTGTATATATAACTATTACTATTATTATATATATATATATTCATAGCCTATAGATACGCGTATATATAGTTATTACTACTATTATAGATACGTGTATATATAACTATTGTTATTATTATAAATATACGTATATATAGTTTATAGATATACGTATTCATAACTATTACTACTACTATAGATATATATATATATAGTTATTTTTACCTCTATAAATACGCGTATATCTCTATTTATAGCCTATATATATAATGTTTTATAATTATCTTTATTAATAATAGTAATTCCTCGGAACTATCTTTAACACTAGTAATTTTTAATTCCCGGATTCGATCGATTCGTATAAAATCTACGCGAGGATAGGGCCCGGGCTATATAATATCGGTTATATAACGATATTTTACTAGGTATATTTATATAATATAATAATAATAAGGCCTTAAAATATAAATAGAGGCCTTGACTATAAATAAAATAAAACTATAACTATAAATAGAATCGGGCTATAACTATAAATGGAATAAAACTAAAATTATAAATAAAACTATATATAGAGGTTATATTAATAGTATATTCTAAATTTAAATATTTTTATAAACTAAAAATATTCTTAAGAATACTTATATCGCTTTAGAGTTAAAATATAATATTATTTAATTTAACTAGTTTATAAATACTTATAGCGCTCAAAGCCTACTCTATATTTTTATAAATATACTCTCGTTAAATAATCGAGTATTTATTTATTTATTAATTTATAAAATACGTCGAGTAATAAACGAGTTTTTAGTTTATTAAATTTATTAAATTTATTAAAGTCCGAAATAAACCTTAATTATAAGAGATTCTTTAGTTTTAGAATTATTATTTAGTATTTTATTCTTATCTTCTAATAATTTATTTGAGAAAGTATATTAGGTTTTTTTTTTCTCGTTTAATTATTCAAGATCGACGACTTTATTTAATATTTTATAAATTAAAATAATTATCGTTTTACTATTTTACAAACGAGATTTATTAATATTATTATAATTATAATTAGTAAAATAGTATTTAATACTTCTATTATCGAGTTTCTTTTTATTATAATTCTTATTATAGTAATATATAGTATATTTAAATATACGAAGATATTCTATAAAGGGTTTAGTACTTACTAATATTTTATATAAAATATAATACTAAGACTCTTAATCGGGTTATAGTTACGATAATATATAATTATTTTAATAAATTTAATTTATAGGGATTTTAGGAACTAAGAGTTTAATAGAATAATTTATATATATATATATATTGTTTTAATACTTTATTTTAATTAGAGTTATATATAGTAATAAAAATCCAGTTAACTCTATATCTAGCGAATAATACTTTTATTCTTCTATTTTTATTTTTATTAATATTATTCTCTTTAAAGTCTTAAATAAGTTTTCTAATACTTTTAATATATTTAAAATTATAGTCTACTATATTAATTATATTTAATTTCTTTATAAATAAGTAAATAATTAATTAGTTAATAATATTATCGACTAGAATAAATATATAATATCTATATCGGTAAAGCGAGAGTTTATATAAAAAGAGTCGAGATATTAAATACGTATTTTATTAATTTAATATAATAAAAAACCTAAATATAGTATCTTCGAATTTGAGATTTTATATTCGTAGTTTTTTACTAGCGTCGAGTAACTCGTTAAAATATATAAAGCGCTATAATTATACTAGTCTAATTTCGATTTTTAATTTTATTAATTTATTAATTTTATTTACGCGCGTAATACTCGCCTAAACTAGCGCGGTATTATAGATTATATATTTACTATATTATTATATATATCTAATTATATATTAATACTATCTAGACTAGTTTAATTTATTCGAAATTATTCAAAATTATCGGAAGTACTAAATACGTATTTAGTAATTTCATATAAAAGTAGATATTAAATCGATCTCTAGGGCTAATATATAGGCGGAATAAATCTACGCGACTTTTTCGTCTTTTTTAATAGAATACTAGTTTACTACTTTATTAATATACTCTTTATTATATATATAAATTAACTACTATCAATGATATTAATATATATTAACTCGCTTTAATTATTAATTTTATTTATCTAGTCGAGTCGCTAAAGTACGCGAACGATAATATAGTATTAATACTCTATAATATATAGTTTATCTCTTTTAGTAGGTAGTTCTAGGGCTTAAATAATATAACTCTCTAAATATCTATTTTATCTATTTTTTAATATTATCTATATCTAGATAATAAAGCCCTCTATATTATAGAGTTAAATAATTCGGATTTAATTAAAGAATTAATAATTTTAAAAAATAGAAAAAGAGAATTCGTTCTAATTTATAATATAATTAGAGACTCTCTTAAATTAAACGAGTATCTAGTTTCGATACGAGCTCTAGATAAATAAAACTCTTATTATTTATTTAGAATATTTATTCTTTAATTAGATATTTAAAATTTATAATTATTCTACTCTAATATTCTTAAAAATAAGAGATTGTATCTTATATCGAGAATATAATATATATTAACGAGGTCTAACTCTTTATAATTATTATTAATAAACGAGTTAAGAATAATAATATTAATATTATAATCTCTATACTAGGATTCGTTTTTAATTATTATAAATTTATAATATCTCTTCTTATATATAACTTTATTAAATAGGAAGAAGTTATATATTATATTAATATTTATAACTAAAATTATCTAGAAAGTATCGTCTTTATTATTATTTTATATTTCAACTTTATTTATATAATTGAAGATAAATACTTTCTTAACTTTTTTAACTCTAATAACTTTTTTAATTATATTATTAATACTATTTTTATTTAAAAGATATTATTTATTTATATATACTCTATAATCTTCGGGCCTTTTATTTTTATAAAAGTGATAATAATTTTCCGTAAAATAAAAATCTTTATAACTCTCGTAATCTTCTTTTATTTATACAATTTATTATTAAATTTATTATTCCGATAATCTCTCATTTTTCTACTCTTTTTATAAATATAGTTTATAAAGTTAATCCTAAATCCTAATCTATAATTAGAAGTATTACGTTATTTATTTCTATTATTTTTTCTATATTTATATTTATTTTCTTTTCTTAATATTAAAATTTTAAATCTTATCCGCGATTATTATATTCTAGGAATTTATTAAATATATTATCTAAAATAAATATCCTCTTCTCTTTTATAATAAGACTCTATATTATAATAATATATATATATAATTTAGAGTCTATTCCTATTATAAAGTATAATATTAATATTTAATTTAATAGAGGAGTTCCTATATTAATAGGCTTTTTATAATTATTTTATATAATTTTTATATTCTAGAAGGGATTTAAAGTCGTCCTAATCTTTACGAGTAATCTAGTATATATATAAGTCGATAATCTACGCGTTAGAATACTCGAATAATGAATAGAGAATAATTATTATTTTAGTATTATTCGTAATATTAATAATATAAATCTTTGAATTTGATTCTAGGTTAAATAGAATATTATTATATATTATTTTATAATTATTTTTTTATTCGTCTAGATTATCCTAAAATTTCTTTATAATTATTTAATATTTATTCCTCTCTTTTAGGATAATAGGTATAATTTTATATTATTTTCTTTTATTATTTTAATAGACTAGTATCCTAGTTAACGAATCTAGAGTATTAAGATAATAATATTTTTCTTTATAAATTTTATATCTTTATAGTTTTTTAATTTATAAATTATAATAATTATATCGATTTTTTATATTCCTAGTTACTCTCGTCTTTTAATTTAAGGATTTTTATATTACTAGTATCTTTTATTATATTTAGAAATAATATAAATAAGAGAGTAAAATATAATTAATATTAGAGATCTTTAGGGAAATTTCTTTTAAAATAGTAGTATAAAAATTATAAAATATTATTATTTCTTTAACGCCTTTCTAGCTCGTTATAGAAATATACTAAATAAATTAAATATAAATACGTTATATATCGAGCTTATAATTCGTTAATAATATTTATAGGAATAGTTTTTTTATAGTATTAATACACTTTATTAAGGAGTAGTAACTATGATAGTTATAATCTATATATTATCTTAAGCGGCTTACCCTAGCCCTGAGTCAAGACCTACTTAGTAAGCTAGGCTGACAGAGAATCTATATTATATTGGAATACTTTAAACTTTTCCGCCTAGCCACTAGGAACGATTGGCTATAATGTGTCGCTAAGAACGACTCCTCACGTGATCTCATTTCTTAAATCCTAGCCAATGATATGCCCCTAAATGACCCTATTACTACTCTATACTATACCCCCAAATAACCCCATTTTACCCAATAGTATATACTCCGAAATACCCTATTACTACTCTATAGTATACTCCTAAATACCTCTATTACTACTTAATATTATACTTTTAAATAACCTTATTACTACTTTATAATTTATTTTTAAATAATCTTATTACTACTCTATAATATATACTCCTAAATAACTTTATTATTACCTTATAGTATATACTCCTAAATAATTATATTACTACTCTAGAATTAATTTTTAATTAATTTTATATATTATTAAATATCTTTATAACTATTTTATAATATATCTTTAAATAACTCTATTAAATTATTATTATCTATAATATACTCTTTAATAATTTTATTATAAGTTTATAATATATTTTAAAAAATATCTTAAATTAATTATATAAATACTTCTATAATTAACTCGATAATTAGGATTATAATTAATTTTATAATTAATATTATATTTATCTCTCTAATTATTCTTATAATTAATCTTTATATAATAATATATTAATATATACTCGAGATATTATAATAATTATTTATATATTAAATATATAGTAAAATAGTATTATTATTAGAAAGTTAATAAGAAATTTATATAATATATAATAAAATAAATAATAAGATTAATCTATAAATTGTATTTTATATATTCTATATATTACTTTATAAATTAGATTCTAATTTATATTATTTATAATAATATAGATATTAATATAGTATAGATATAGATATAGTATAGAATAAAATAAAATTTACTAGAATAATCCGTAATAAATATATACTAGAATAGTTTATATATTATTACTACTTTTTATTTCTATATCTTTCTAAATATATATATAAATATAAAATAAATATATAAGAAAGTAATAATTAATATATAGATAATTTTATTAAATATAATATAATAAACTAACTATATAAATTAAATTTAGTATTAAATATTTATATTATTAATGTAAAACTTTCTATATTAAAATAATATAACTTTAAGATCTTATTTCGAGATATACGGAAGTATAAATATAGAAAAGAAAGACTTTTCTTTTTCTTTTCTTTTTCTTTTCTTTTTCTTTAGATTATATTCTATATATAAATATTTAATTTAAATATTTATTATAACCTAATCTAAACTCCGATATATAGAGAGAATTTAATATTAAATTTAAATAATATACTATATAAAAGTATTATTATTAATACTTAAATTAATATAGATAATATTTATTTAGTAATAATTACTATTTTATAATAAAATAGTTATATATAGAATTATAAAAATTATATCTAAAATAATAATAAATATATAAATAGTTTTATAATTTATAAATAAATAGATAAAATTATAATCTAAAATATCGCGAAATTATTTAAAAATAATAATTATTTTATTAATTTATAATTATATATTACTATTAATAAGAAAGAGAAGAGAAATAAAAGTAGTAAAAATATTAAAAATAATAAAAATATATTAAGAATTTATATTAAATATATTAGAATACTAGATTAGTTATATTTATTATAATATATTAGTTTATTTTTGATATAACTAAGATACTACTCTATATATATTTCGTATATAAATTAATAATATATTAATTATATTATAGAAACTTCATAAATATAATAAAATAAAATAATATATATAAAAAGTAAACTAAATATAATAAAGAGTATTAATAGTAAATAATAAAATAAGTTCTATTATATTGAATAAAAGTAATAACGGATATATATATCTAGGAAATTTAGAAAATTATATAAAGTAGTTTAGAATCATGATAAATAATAATAGTTATAATAGAAATTAATATTGAATAATAAATTATAGATAATTCGAGTAGTAATAAATTAATAAATTAATAAATTAATAAATTAATAAATTAATCGATTAATTAATAAATAAATAAATAAATAAAGAGATATACTTTAAGTTTAGTATCGTTTGTAATTTATATATTTTATTAATTATTTATAATTTACCCTTATCGCTCCCGTAATTTCTCTAAAGAAATAACAATTTTATAAATTAATAATTAATTCATAAATAATAATATTATATAAATTTAAAAGAATTAAATCTCTAAATCTTTCTATTATTTATATAAATAATAAATAATTATTAATATTATAAATAATAATGAAAATATATAAAGAGATTAAAATTTATTATTTTAAAAGTAAATATTAAAATAAATCTATATTATAAATATAATTATTATATTAACGAGTAGTATAAAATTTTGAATAAAATAATCCTTAAGTTATTTAAATAATAATAATTATAATTAATATAAATTCTAATAAATTCTATAAATTATTTTAAAATAGACTTCGAAATAAATAATTAAATAATTAGAGTAAATAATTTATAGAAATAATATATATTATAATTATATAATTATATTATATATTCTTTACTAAGCCTTACCGCCCCCGTAATCTCCTTGCGGAGATGGCGACCCTCTAGTGGTAGTTGTATTCTAATCCAACGTTAGCTATTGGGTATTGGCCACAGGGTGTTAGCAACATATGAGGTAATGGTATAGGCCATAGTATAGGCTATAGTCAGGGTCATGACATAGGGCACTTGCTACAGGATTTTAGCCACTGGGCATTGGCCTACGAAGTGCATGAACGATAAGGTAAGTTGCAGGCACGAGGACATATTGTTTATTCCAAATGTGGAGATCTCTCTGCTTCTACGAGTGTTCGTTGTACTACCCATCCACGGATTTTAAACACGCATGTTAATATTCAGAACCCTTACTCCTTCCGTCCTATTCCTACGTACTTTTCTACTAATGATCTTGAAGACCTATCCCAAAAAATCAAAGCGACCACTTAAAACCCCGCTTTTATCAGTACCTCCTCCCTACCCTCATCGCGTACGACTCAAGGGGAATACCTAATTTTCGCCTTCGCACGCGTAACCCTCCCGGTCTCCCCACTACCCTTCTCAGCTTTTTTCGCACGCCGTAGCGGCTTATCTTTGACCTCTGGGGCTGGTGCAGGCTCAGGCTCCGGTTGTGTATACCGCACTCGCTCTTCAAGTCGCGTTCTCGTAGCTATTGGTGCTGCTGCCGAGACTGCTGCATCAAGCTCAGTATGGCTCAGTGCAGGTCTGATAGCAGTATCGACATCATCAATATCCTCGACCGGGCTCTCACAGATAAAGCCAAAGAAGTGCCCACCATTCACCTCTCTCGCCTCAGCTATCTGCTCTTCGCGCATAGCCTTGAAGATATCGTTGAGTTTCCACAAAAGCTCCCTTTCGGCACCGCGCACGTGTAATTCTTCCATTACCCAGCTAAGTGGGCGTGCGAAGCAGCGCCGAAAAATTCCTAACACACCCCTCGTCTCATTTGAATACGGCGCAGGGGTAGGGTAGGCCCTTTGTACGATCTCCCAATCACTGTCCAATGAACGACCCCACGGAGGTGGGAAGTCGGGTCGCGTCTCTCTGAGGAGGAGGCAGCCTTTCACTAGCCAGCCAAGACTGAGTAGATAAGCATCCAGGATACCATCGTTACTCCCGTCCATCCAAGTACTTCCCGGCTAGTAAAACAGTCCTGCAGAGCACACACCCAAGCCCAGTTTTTCGCAAGGTATTGGTACGTTGCCCCCCAAACCACTACGGCCCCCAACCCGCACGTTAATACGCCGAACCACACCATCCCACACAAAAGCCGAAACTCAGCTTGTGCGTCTTGCTTTGCGCTGATACATCTCCGCTCGTCGCGCAGACGCTGTGCTTCGTCTTCCTCGTTATTGGAGGTATCGCAGAGGAGTGATGTAATTTCAACAAATTCGCGTGTTTTGGGTGAGAGGGGTGGTGGTGAGTTGTTGAGGTTGTGTCTAGGCTTTTTAAAGAAAAAGAGGTAGGCGAGGAGGGAGAGGGAGATGATGATGGTGGTAGTGATGGTGATGGCGAGGAGGGCGGAGAAGGAGAAGGCGTAGTAGGATAAGGAGTACCGGATAGTGTAGAAACTTGAGGGCCACCAGGTATGCTGGAGGGACATGATTTGATAGGTAGGTTAGATTGTATATGCTATATTGGCATGTTCGATGCTCCAAGGACACAGAACGGATGAGTCGAGGGAATTACTATAAAGAAAAAGAACAAAGAAGTCAAAAGCGTGCCGAGTTAATTTCCTAAATCGGCGGAGGCGGAGACTATGCACTCACCCGCAATAGGATGGGACAAAGAAAAAGGGCCGCCTCGCTTGTTACCGAAGACTCACCAGAAACGCACGTTAATATTGAAATATTTATATTTTGCTTGTTAGCAAACATCCTTACGCTCAGTCCGAGAGCACGTAGGTACTACCAGTGATCCTTAGACCCTGACTTCGCTACAACAAGCGATTTAAAGCCGAACCTATCTTTAGTAACTCTGCTAGCGGTGATCGTTCATTACCTAACGAGTCAGTTGCTATGAGTAGGCTTTCAGCAATGGAACGACGAAGGCGAACACGATCTCAGAGATGGTCAACTATTACTCCGGTACGCCAGTAGTTTCCAGGCCACGAAGGTGTCGCTGCTTTGGGCTTGGTTGTCTGCCATTTCGTTGTCGGAGGACTCGTCGGCGTCGGCTCTATTGGGAGAAGTATGGTTTAGTTATGGTGACTACCTGATGGAAAGTGAAAGAGCCAGGGCGCGCTTATTGTTTGGTGGGCGTCTGTTGGTTCTTGGGGGCAAGCTTGAGATGAGACATCTGTACCATGATGACGATGATGCACGAGAGACGGTGACTGACTTAGATATACTTGAGGTCAAGGCCTTTGCGATTCTAGTTGGTGCGAAGGAGAGATGTAATTTAAAATCATGAGAGAAATAATTGATTTGGGAAAGAAGAGGATGAATAAACAGCGAGTGATGGTACTTATTATCGCTGTCTTCTCAGAGGGTGTACGCAGCACCGTAGCAACCCACTCGGCCTTACTTTACCGGTGAAAGTAACCCTGGCACTAACTGTCGCTGGCGATGGAACCGAGGATTGGATTACCAGATGTATAGGGGGAATCCGTGGTAACTGTATGAGTAAGCGCTATACCATGGAAGACGCACACGAGCGTTCGGACATGGATATTCAAGATACTGCTTTTCTTGCCCTCCGTATCCTAAGATATCCCTGGAAATGATGAAGGTGGGCGTGATAGCTACTGAGCCCAAGGAGGACAGACCAGACCTCGGAGTCATAGGACAATAGTTGTAATAGATTTGCTCTACCTCAACGTGAACCTCCCGAGGGCACCGAGGTTGCGTCACAAATCATAGCATAATACCGAGAAACTATAAAGAATCCACTCACCGTTCTTATGTATAATAACCTTATGATCCGGCGTAGCCTCGAGCTTTCAGACTTTAACGGAAATCCAGTAGTAAACGGTTACACAAACTTCCTGAAAGATTCCGTGGATATATAGTTGATTGCAGAACCACGGGCGGAAGCGCTAAACGGATGACCCAGGGCAGCCACTAAAGTTAAGTAAGCGTATATATATATTAAGTTATTCGTATAGTAGGCCCGTATTAGTATTATAATTATATAAAATTAAAACTAAAGTAGGGCCTAGTTATAATATAGTATATAAACTACTCTTTCCCCCGCTTTTATAAAAGTATAATCGTTATCGTTATTTCTAAAATATTTATTAAATGACTAGGAAATAGAGGGAATACGAAACTCTTTTTAAAATAATTATTATTAAAGAAATCTCCTTTTAGGAAATAATCCTCGTTTATAATATTAAGAGATATTAATATCGATATAGTTGTTTTTATAATCTCTTTATTTCTTTAATAAATAAATCTATATTAACTTCGTTTAAAATAAACTATAAATTATTTAAAAATCGATAATTTATTTTTAATTTATAATTGGCTTCAATAATAATAAAAATCCTAGGCGTTAAATATTATTTAATAAATAATTAAATAATTCCGAATCTAATTTAAAATCTTTATTACTACTTTTATTTTAATTTAATTTACATATAAAATCTCTTTCTTTATATTTTAGAGGTTTTATAATTTAAGAGAATTTCGATAAGTTTATAAATTATAAATTAAAACTATTTTTATTTCTATATTTTTTTCTAAATATATAAAAAATCGAATTATAATTTATTTATTTTAAAGAGAGAGATTATTCGATAAAAATAAAAATAAAAAGTAAGAAATTATTATTATTATTATTATTATAACTAAATATATTAAAGTTAAAGATATTATTAATATTATTAGAATTAAATATATTAAAATTCAATATATTTTTAAAATTATTGAAACTAGATATATTAAAATTATTATTATTAAAATTATTACCATTAAAATTACTAGTATTAAAATCGTTGAAACTCGTAAAATTTATAAAAAAACTATTATTAAAGTTATTAAATTAATTATTATTATAATTAATATTTAGGTTATTAACATCTAGGTGGTTAAAATAATAACGAGAATAATAACTATTAAGAGAAATTAAAAAAATAAGACTTTAGTATTTATTATAAAAAAATAATTTATAATAATAATTTATAAAATTCGTATCTTATTCTTCTATTTAAAATAATATAATACTATATATAATAAATTGAAGAATATCAATATTAATAATATAAAGTAGTTTTTATAGAAAAGATTTCTCGAGAATATATTAAAAAGATTTTTAAATATATTTTTAAATATTTTATATTTATTTATTAAATATTTATAATAACGACTTTATATTATAAAAAATAATTATAAACAAAATATTATAAATAATCTATAAATAATACTAATAACTAGGGAATTATTATTATAATTATATTTATAATTTCTTAATACTAGTTTTATTAAATTTAATAGAGCGAGAGTTTTAATATTAATAATAGTTTATTAACTTTGAATATAGATTTTAAATCTTTAAATTTAATATTTTATTTTATATATTTTTATAATATTACTATAATAGTTCTTTAAATTAATTCTAATATTATATTAAAACTCTTTTATTACTTAATAAAGAGAAATTGAAATAGATTTTTTATTAACTTTATATCAACGAGGTAAAATAAATTTTGTAATAAAAGTTATATTTTTAACTAATAATATCGTATTCTTAAATTAATTTATTGAATAAATTATAATATATAGAAAACCTCGATATTATAAAGAACCTCTATATTATTATTAAAAATATAAATATAAATATTATATTTAAAATATTATTAATTACGAAGTTTATTCCGATTTTACATTTTATTTAGTTATGAATTTAATACTCTTTATTTCGAATAAAGAGAGTGAAAGCGAATTCTCTAAACTCTTTTTCTAATATCTATTTTTAATAGATATAATATTATCGTTTAAATAAAGTTCTTTAAAAAATAAATTTGAAACCGAATTTGAAATCTAATATTATATATCTAGTCATAATTATTTTCAGAAGTTAATAAAGTTATTTAATAAATATTCTTAAAACTTCGAAATAAAATTATAATTAATTAGTCCTATTATATAGTTTTATAAATTATTAATAATATTAAAATTATTAATATTATTATTAATATAAATTATTATTAAAATATATAATTTAATCGTTTAATTTAATATATTTATAAATAGTTAACGATATATCGAATTAAATATTCTTTTTAATTATATTATAAAAATATATTAAATATATTAAAAGTTAATTTCATATATTATAATATTTATAAAAAACTTCGACGATAAAAGTAATAAAAATTAAAATTAAAATAAAGATAAAATCTTAAATAATATTCTTTATAAGAGTTTTTACTCTAGCTCTATTTAAAATAAAAAATATTATTAATTTATAATATAAAAGAAGAGTAAAAAAATAGATTAAAAGATTAAATATCGAAGTTTTTAATTAATAAATTTCAAGAGCTTTTAATATTATTAAATATATATTAAAGAATATATAATAATTATAAATTTCAATATCCTAGCTAGCGAAATAGAGAATAAATAAATAAATAAATATTTAATAACTTTATTATTCGAGATTAATATTATTTCAAACTTTTTAAAGATATAATTAATATTACTACTCTTTATAATTTTATATAATATTTATTTATTTAAAATATTATAAAATAATTCTTGTAATTAAAATTAATTAAAATATAAAATTATAATTATTTAGAAATAATAAAAATATTGAGTTTATTTATTACGTATATATTTATATTAATAAAGAGTTTATATTAATTAGAGAGTAAAAGACTATAAATAATAAAAAGAGTCTTTATAATATAGTTAATAACGACGAAGATAAATTAATATATTTATTAATAAAAAATTTCGAATTAAATTTTTTCTTTTATATTAAAATATTCGTTATTTTAATATAATTTAATTTAATTTATAATATAATTTAACTTATTATCTAAATTTAATTTATCGAAATAAATATAGAGTATATATTTTAAATCTAGGCTCGAAAGTATTGAAATAATATTCTAAAATTATTTATATAAATTTATTAATTATTTTTAAAATCGTAAAAACTATATAATAATTAACGAAGTCTTTTATAGAACTAATAATCGTTATATTTAAAATATATATAGATATTTAATTATTAATAATATTAAAACTAAATTAATCTAATATTATTATTATATTTTTTATTAGAAGAGATATAGATTTTTAGTTATATATATTATAACTTCGTTATTTTGAAAAATATAAAAATAGTTAATAAAATAAAGAGTAAGAATTATTCGATTTTAAACTTATTATTGAATTTATTAATATACAATCTTAAAGAAATTTAGTAAATATATATAATTTCTTAATTTTTTATTATAAAATAATTTATATATTTAGTACTCCTAGTAAACTAGATTAATTTAATTAGACGCGATATATTATAGAATATATATAGAGTATAATATATAGAGTAGAAAAAGGTATATATTTAGAGTAAAACTAAAACGAATAATATAACGAGTAAGAATATATATCTAGTTATTAATATATTCTAGGTAAAGTAAAGAAGAATCTAAAAAGAAAATTTATAAATAATATATAACCGAAAATCGTAGTTAATTTTATATACTTTATAAATATTTTATTAATTTCTATACCTAACTATAATAAATAAAAAGTACTATTTTATTAAGACTCTTCGTTTAATATTTTAATATAATATTAATAAAACCTAGGTTAGTACTCTTAGAGAAGAATATTAAAAATTAATAAATAGTAGTCTTCGTATAGATAATTAGATATAACTAGACAGGTTTAATAAATTTAATTAATAATTTAATAAACGTTTATATTTAGAATCTATAATTAAAAGTTTTAAAAAAAGTTAAATACGAAGTTTCTATCTATTAAGAAAATATATTATTTATATATTAAAAGGAAATCGTATTAAAAGTAATATATTTATTTTATTTACTCTCCGATATAATATATAGTTTTATTATTAATATCTATTTTACTTTCTTAGCGAGTAATTTTAATATTATATAATATTCGTAATATTAGGTCTTCCTCCCGAAACTTTTATCTCGCAAATAAATTATCGGTTATAATAAATATCGAGCTCTACCTCCTCTTTATCTCTTTATTATAAATAGTAGTTTCGTAAATCTCTTTTTAACTTAAAGTTAATTATATATATTTATTAATACTACGTCGAGAAGTAGTATTTTAAGAAATATAAAATTAAAGATTACTCGGATAAATATATAAAGTAGATTTATATTAGGCGAGAATATAATTTAATATTCTTTTTATTTATAAAATAAACTCGTCTTCGGAAATTGTAAAAAGAGAAATTAAAAGAAATTAAAATAATATTAATAAAATAAACTCGTCTCTAAACTAAAATCGAGTTATTAAAAAATAAGAAAAAAAACTCGTTAAAGGCGAGTTAAAAAGTATTACCGAATTAAAGAAAAATAAAGAAATCGACGATTTTTTATTTAATATATCCTTAAAGTAATTATAACTCGAGGATAAATTCGATTAATCGGCTATACTTTTTATTCTCGATAAAATCTTTATAAGAAATTTAGGTAATTCCTAAAATTCGTATTTAATTCCTAAATATTTTTTAATTGGTTATATCTTTTTTATTTAATAAGGTAATTTTAACCCCGTTATTCTAAAATTCTTTTAACCTCGAATTCCGTTTCTTCTTTAATTTAAAAATAAAAGATATTTTATAAAAGTATTAAAGAGTCTACTAATTTCAGTAAAGAAATAGAGAATATTAAATATATTTTAATATCGGCTAGAAGATTTAATTTATAATTAATTAATTCTTTACTCTTTTTAATCGAAAATAATCTAATTTTAATATAGTCTAGTTTCTTATTTAGTCTTTTACTCTTTATATTTTTTATTAAAAAATATACTTTATCCCCCTCTTTTAATTAAAGATACTTTTTTCGATATTTATTATTATCTCTTTTATTTAAGTATTCGTTAGGTTAATTTAAATTTATATATTTTAATATAATACTTTTATATTAATTATATCGATTAAGGTTCTTTATGTATTTAGTTTTTATCTAGGTTAAAGAAATATATTAACGTATTTATTATAATTCGCGAAGAACGGTATAAGTTTTATTATATTAAATTACGCGTTATTAAATATTAATTAAATTATAACTAAAAGTCTTACCTAATTATTCTATTTCTTATTAACGTAGTATCGTAAATATATTTTTATTATTTAGTTCGTTCGTTCCGTTTATCTATCGATTTATAAATAATAGATAGTTAATATTCGTAGTTTAGTTCTAATAGTATTAATTAGTATTTTCTAATAATTCGAGGTGAATTATTTATCTCTATTAAAAATAATCGATTTAGGAATATCGTAATCCTAGATTAATTAATCGAGTAGTATAAAGATAATTTATTCTACCTTATAAATCTCTTTATTTAATATTATTATAATATATTTATTAAATTTATTATAGATTACTATTATAGAGTTAAAAATCTTCATTATAATAAAGTCTTTTAATTTTAATAGTTTAATAACGAAGTTTATAATAATATTATTTTAAGGTATATTTAATACCGGGGCGAACTAGATTCAATTATATTTAATATATCTTATAGACTTATTTTACTAGTATTCGATATATTTCTTAATATATTTTTCGACCTACGACTATAGTCCTAGCGTATTATATTTTTTATAGATTAGTTTTATAATTTTAATAACTTTAAGGTACCTTTAAAATAAATTATTATAATAATTACGAATAATTTCCTTAAGATATCTCTTACGAAACTAAGTTCTTTTATTCTATTCTAATAATTTAATTTATAATTACTAACTTTTTAGTATCCTAATTAAGATATTATTTTTATATTTTTTTTCGGATATTATTAATAATCCTAGGAATAAAGATATATAGCGTCGCTATTAATTTTTATACTAGAACTAGCGATTTATCCTATTATTAAATAAGGATTAATTATATTACTCCGTCTTTATCCTCTATATAATCCTCTCGTTTATTAAATATATCGGCGCGACCGTTATTTTTTCTTAAAGTATAAAGAATCTTAAATTTATATTATTCTAATAATTCTAATAATTTAATTTATCTTCTATTTAATTATTTTATAGTAGTAAAAGTTAAGAAGATTTTTATAATTTATAAAAATAGTAAGATTCGAGATTTTCTATATAAACTCTTTATTATTCTAATATTAATATTATTATTAGTAATTCTTTATTATAAATATTATAATATTATTCTATTAATAATATTTTTTATAAATAATATATAATAAGATATTATTTATTATCTCTTTATTATCGAATATAAGTTTTTATTACGAAATTTAAAATATTAGTCTCGATCCGAGTTAGTTTATTAGTTTAAAAAGAATATAGTACCGGCGGCTTCTCGTAAACCTCTTTAAATACTTCGAAAAATCGTTATTATTCTTTTCTTTATTAAAAAATAATATCTTTCTTTATAATATCCGTTAATAGTAAAGTTTTCTTAAAGTAATCTTTAATAAATCTTTTATTAAAGTTCGTAAATCCTAAGAAAGTCTATACTATTTTAATATTATATAATATAAATTATTCTTTAATACTTTTAATCTTTTCGGGGTTTATATAAATACCTTTAATATTAATTATAAATTTAAGGAATTCGATTAATTCTTTATAAAATTCGTATTTCTTTAATTTAAAAAGAAGTATAACTAGTAATGAATAAATTAGAATATTAAATATATATTAATATATTCTTCCTTATTAGTAGAGTAAATCAAAATATTATCGAGGTAGATAATTACTATTATATCTAGGTATACTTTTATAATATTATTAATTAATATTTAATATATTATTAATATATTAGTAAACCCGAAGAGTATTACGAAGTTACTAGTTACTTTTAAATCTATTATTATAACGATACTATATCCGTTAATTTTTACCGTTATTTATATATATATATCGTATTAAGTTAAATATAAATATTATTTTAAAGTTAGTATATTAATCTCTTTATATTTCCTTTTAATATAAGAGACTAGTCTTTTCTTAACGAAAACAAAAATCCGTAGTACTCTTTAGACTCGAAATACTTTTTATATCCTTCGGTTAATTAATAGTATTATTCGCTTTAATTATAATATTTTAATTCTTTATTATATTTTATCTAGTTTCGTAATTATAATTATTAATCTTTATTATAATCTAGGAAGACTTAGTTCTCTCTTTTCTATAATTAAATATTATAAATAATTATCTTTAATATAGTTATTGTATTAATTATAATTATATTTTAATTTTACGATATACTTTTACTCTCTTAAATTATTATAATAATATTTATAATATTTATTTATATACGTTAATCAATATATTTCCTAGTATTATAAATAATACTCGTTATAAATATAATTAATTTTAAAGAGTTATTTTTTCTCCTTTTTCTTTTCTTCGGGTTTCTCTTTTAATATAATAAATTAAATTTTAAAATTATCGAGGTAGTCTACTACCTAAAGTTATTCTTTAGAATTTATTTTATTTTATTTTTATTTTTATCCTTCCTTTAAATCCTCCTTTAGAGTTTTATTATTATTATTATTTAATTCTTCGAGTTCTCGAATTCTTTAAATAAATTCTTTTTTAATATCTCTTTACTTCTTTAATAAATTATTACACCTAATATTATTTTATATTAAATCTTTAAGGGACCCAATTACGTTATCCGGTATCTCTTTTTTAAATATATTTAATTATTATTAATTTTTTATATTTTTTAAACGGTAATTCCTAGCGATATAACTCGGCTTATTATAATTATAATAATTTATTATTATTTTTCCCTTATATTATTATTTACCCTTTTTTAGAATTCTCTTATAGGTCTTTTTTTAATAAAATGGAGTTTATTAATATATAATTATACGGGTTAAATCTCTCCCGGCGGTAATAATTAATTAAATTATATTTATTATTATAAACTCCTAAACGTCTTTATTCGTTAATTACTACGTTATAATATTTCTTTATTATACGTTCGTATATTTTATCGTCGATTATAGTTATTTATTTTATAAATATATCGAGGTTTTAAATATCGGTTTTTATCTTTATAAACTCGTTTTTAATATTATTTTTTAATCCTCGTCGATATATTATTATAAAAGTAGTATCGTCCTAATTCGTTAATATTATATAGTAATAGAATTATATTAAGTAATCGGACGTAGATCTTCGTTATCTTAAATAATAAATAACGCGAATTGTTATATTACTCTCGTTAAAAAGTTTAAATATATAACGAATTTTAATTTTAGACCGAGAGAAATTCTTTATCTAAAACTTTATTATTAAATTATCGACGTGGTATTATCTTTTTATATAGTATTTTAAATATAGTTTAATTTAGAGAATTTCGCGAAATTATTAATACCGATATTAAGCGGATAGCCCGCGTATTAAAATTTAGGTAAACTAACTACTAAAGTCGAGTAGAATAAAATATAAATCTAAATCTATTATAAATCTACTTTAAATAGTTAAATTTAAAGTTATTTAAATATTATAAAGTTTTATTTTATTATAAATTTATTTTACTACTACTCTCTTTTTACCTCCGTTATAATTATTACTATTTTAGAATCTATTTACACTCTTATTTAATACGAATTCGAGTTAGAATATAGTATCGATAATATTACCGCCGGGCCTTATAATATAAACCTATATATATTATAGAGGATAATAATAATATAGAGGCTTTATAATATTATTTTTATACCGAGTATAAAATCTAGGAGGGTGGCCTAGGAAGATTAACGAGTTTTTAAAATATAAATTTCTATATTATTTTTCTAAATAGCCGATAATTTATTTAAATAAAATAATTTATTTCTTATTAAACGAGTATAGTATTACTATTAATAAAGGTATTATTTAATAATATCTTTACTACCTAAATTAAAATAGGAAGATCTAGTATAAAGTTATTAATAAATATAATTAAATATTAAGAATTATTTAGTTCGTAAAGTTAACGAAGTAACGAGTTAATTAATTAATTTTTCTAGACGAGAGTACTATTTATAAATATACTAGTATATTCCGAGTTTTTATATATAACGTTAATATAGCTAATTTTAATAAATAATAAAAAGTATAATTAAACTTTTATTAATATTATACCGTTACTCGTCTAAAGTTTATATAGGAGTAGGAAGTAAAGTCTTTTATTTACGTATATTATTAATAGTTACCTCGACTAGATTATCTATTAAAATTTAATTACGGCGGCGATATTTAATAATTTTATCGAATATAATATCCTCCCTCGCTACGACCGTTTCGAAGACGATAATATATTCTTAATAATAATTTATAATAATATTAATATTTATTATAATCTAGTTCTAGTTAAGTTATATATTAATACTAATATTTTATTTTAATACCTCCCTCTCTATTTACCTAATTATAATTTTATCGAGATATCGTTCTCAGTTTTAAAGAGCTATATAAGACGGTAATTTAATATTATTTAAATATATATAAACGAGAGGCGATTTAACTATTTCTTAAATTTAATAATAAAGTTATAAACTAGTTATAAATATTCTAGTAATATTTTCCGATGGTTAAATATTAGTTATAAAAGTAAAATAAATATTTCAAAAGAGAAAAAAGAAGAGGATAATAATATTTATAATAATATAAAGTAAGAAAATAACTTATATATATAAATCTATAAATAACTCGTAGAAATAAATAACCCTAACTTATTTATCCCTCGGTAGTTTAATTATTAATAAAAGTATATAAATTATCTAAATCCTCGTCTACTCCGTAGTTTTAACCGTCGTCGTCGTTATATTTAATTAAATTAATAATACGGCCTTTAATTACTAATATAGGCCTTTTAATAAAAATATTAAATAATATATCTAGAATATAATTAATTAAAGCTAACGAGTTTTTTATAAAAATATTCGAGAGATATTTAAAGTTAAGAGTACTTCTTATTTAAAATTCTCGTTTTTTATATTTAAATTAACTAGTAAAATAAATAAACGAGTATTTTATTCTAAATATAATCTCTAGTTTTTTTTTATTTATATTCGAACTTATTATCTTTCTACCTCTAAACGTTTTTTATAATATAGTTTTTATTTAATAATTTATTCTTTACTCTCTTTAGGCTAGGTTTATCGCGATATTATAATTTAAATTTAATTTATTTAATTAATTTAATTACGTCGCCGTTAACTAGGTTATTACCGCGAAAAATTAAAATAATAAAACCGCGTATAATAGAATAAGAGGGTTAGTAATAAAAAGATTTTTTTACTTTTTCTAAAACTTTTCTAGCCTACATTTTAGTTTTTAATATAAAGATTTGAATATTTACTAAAGAGGAGGCTACCGGCTAAATAAAAAAAAATATATATATAAATAAATAACGGATATATATAATTTATTAGCGGCGGCGGTATTAATTTAAATAATGTAAATTTATTTTTTTACTCTCGTTTTTTATTTCTTTCTTTATATTTTTTCCTATCTTTTTACTTTTATTTTTATTCTCGTAGGCGGTTCCTCTTTATTTAATCGTTTTAAAATATCTAGTTTAATAACTCTTTACTAGACCGTAGTATCTTTATTTAATAATATATAGTATATTCTATTCTTATTGACCTAGTAGTATTTATATTTATTCGAATATTTATACTTATTATATACTTAGCGGCCGAGAATAGTTTAGATTAGAATAGTATTAAAATCTAAAGTATTTAACTACTCTAATATAATAAACTAGTAATTTATAAAATTATTCCCTCTAATAATTTTAAATAGATAGAAATAAAACTATTAATATTAATTTCGGTATTAAATTTAATAATAAGAATAGTAACGACGATTAATTATAACGAAGTAAATATAGTAGTAAATACTTCCTCTATAAAAGTAGGAGTTTATTATAATAGTAGTTCTATTTTAAATTTAATTATTACTACTTATAAAGAACTTATTTAATTAACCCTCGATAATATACTAGTTATTATCCTCGTTTATAATTTACGGATATCGTTTCGTCGCCGGTAATTTCTTATATAATAACGTCGCCGTTATAAAGACTCGAAACGTAGGTAGTTTATAATTAATAGTATATTTAATAATTTTCTTTTAATACTCTCTAAAGACTCGCCTTAATAGGAATAAATTTAAATTATTAATATTATAACTCTTTACTTTATTAAAGAGGATAGTTATCTTCTTTATTTAATATAATAAGATATATATTTAGTAAAGTACTATTTATACTATAAACTCCTTAATAAGTTTAGTAAATTTATTCCTATTTAATAATATTAAAATATTAATAATTTTAATTATAACTTAAATAAACGTAGTTTTAATAATAATTAATTTAGTAATTTTAATAATATTAACCTCAACGGCTTTATAAATTTTAACGACTTTAATAGTAATAAATTTAATTATTACTCTTAATATTATTATTAATATTTCTCGCTCGGAATCTTTATCTTTATTTTTATCCTTATCGAATAATTTCCTCCGTAGGAATAAATTATACCTAGATAGTAATAGTGGTATAAAAGTAAAAGTACGTCTAGTCTAATTCTTAACCTAGCCTATAAACTTACCGAAACTCTCTCGAGTTATAAAAAAGAGTATTATAAAAGCTCTTTAAGGCGGTAAAGATATAAATTAATTTAATTTAAACTAGGAGTTATTTTATTTATTAACGACTCGCCGCCTAGAGTTATTACCTAGTTTCTTAATAATAAACTTTAAGTATATTAAGATTTTAAAAAGAGTTAGAGCTAAATTATAAACTTTTAAATAATTTAAAATCTACTTTAAACGAGGTAAAAATAACTTTATTTATTAAATAAATAAAAGAGTTATAAAAGCGACCTTATTAGTAATAATACTTTTTAATAATATAGACGAGTATTATTTCCTAGGAGGGGGTTTCTTTAATAATAAATTTTTATTACTATTATTTCTAAACTTCTTTAAAAGTATTTTAAAAATAATAATAATAATTATATCTTTACTAGAGTAGAGGACGGGCGGTTTATATATTATATTATAACTAAATTATAATTTAACTTCAATTCTACCCGATTAAAATATTAATATAGGCCTACTATACGAATAACTTATTATATATATATTTACTCGACTTTAGTAATTAGTCTACTTAAATTTTAATACGCGGGCTATCCGTTTAATATCGATATTAATAATTCCGTAAAATTCTATATTTCTACGCGTTATCTCTTATATAAATAATAATAAAAATTATTTCTTTATTAATTAATATAATACTCTCATTAAATACGAAGAATAATTAAAGTTAAATAAATTAATCGTTAAGTTTTTTATACTTTTTATAATATTAATTTAAACGGGAGACTTTAATATAGTCCCCGTTTTTTATAATATTACATCTTTTAATATTATCTTAAATATTTAAAATTAAAGTCTTTATTAATTCTAAAATATTTATTTTAAAGATATTTAAAATATTAAGACTCTCTATTTAATATTTTAATATTATATTAATAGGATTTAAATTAATACTCTTAAAGAGAAATATTAAAAATTAATAAATAATAGTTTTTATATAAATAATTAAATATAACTAGATAAATTTAATAAATTTAATTAATAATTTAATAAATATTTATATTTAGAATTTATAATTAAAAGTTTTAAATAAAGTTGAATATAAAGCTCCTATTTATTAAGAAAATATATTAATTATATAATAAAAAGAAATTGTATTAAAAGTAATATATTTACTTTATTTATTTAGTAAATATAATAAAAAGTAAATTATTTATCCTATTTACTCTCTAATTATAATAAGTAGTTTTGTTATTAATATATATTTTATTCTCTTAATAAGTAGTTCTAATACCGTATAATATTCGTAATATATCTCTTCTAGAATTAAATTAATATTATCGAATCTAGTAACTTTAATATTCTTTCGCGGCGAATATATAATATTAATAAATAATATTATTAAGAAGAAATAAAAGAGAGTAATTTATAAACCCGAGTTATTTAAATAATAAAAAGAGATAAATTTAATTTATAGACTTTATATATCGTATAGATAATGAACTAGGTTTTTTTTAATTTATATTATTACTATATAAATAATAAAGCGGCGATCGTATTCTTCGAGGAGATATATAAGAAATTTCCGCGTTATATAATTATTAAATTTGCGATTATATATATTAATCGGAATTATAGAAATATAATTATATTTATAATATATTTAGTAAATTAATTAAACGAGACGGAGTAGATTTTTAAATATAATGTTTTTAAATATATAAGAAAAGTTACGGATAAATTTAGAAATTTAGAAATTTAATTAATAAAGTCGGATAAGAGTTTTACGGAGTTAATAATAAAACTATATTAAATTAACTTATTAAGATATACTAATAAAAAAATATTAATTAAAGTTTATATATTTTTAAAAGTAATTTATAGAGGTTTTATTATTATTTCTTAAAAGTTATATAATTCTATCTATTAATATAGGTTTTTAATTTAAATTTATTAAAAAAAAGATCTTTATTTATAAAGAATATAAACTCGCTTAAAGAGTTAGTAATATTAATAATATCCTCCTAGTCTTATTAATATATTATATAAAACTAAACGAGAGCCTAACGCAGATTAGTAATATACGGTAACTTCTATAATATATATATAAAATTGTTTTTATACTAATATTCGCTCGAGTTACAGAGTTCTCTCTAATCGCACGTATCTACTTATATTTCCTACTCATCATCCGAGTTACCTAGCCCTAGTAACTACTCGCTTGTAGACCGTGATCAAATCTATACAACGAAGGAGCATATCCGTGATGGACCAAGATATACTAGGACTTATACGCCTATTATATAGAATTCGCCGCTAAACCTACCGTATATTCAACCGCGAGATCCTCTTTGTCATCGTCAAATCCATGAGGAAACTCAGCCATCGATTACGGAGACAACGTACTGCATCTAAAATTGCGTAAGGCTGTCCAATCCACCTTCCCTGTGGTTGAGATACTAGCAGCGCAGTGCTAGTTCCGCTACACGAGACATTTCAACCTAATATTGGGGCTGTCAACCTGGGAGTTACTAGAACAGGACTATTCTTCTGCCTACACATCAGCCAGGAAAGGAGATATGATACGCTGTCTCGGGCACAGAGTTTGAAAGCCGTTTATGTAGAGTTTACTGGTACTATCTCAAAGAGTCTTGCGAATATGCCTCACGCTATCAGAATAATTGAAGGAGGTGCAAGTCTAATATATCTTACCGCATATTCTTAGTAAAATTTTGAAAGGTTTCGCGTTGATTAAGTTGATAAAAGATCGATTATTAAAGATAGCGTAATTCTTTATGATTTCTACTTAATTATTTCCTTATACCTATCCATCTTCGCTCTTTATTTGTCGTCCTTAGCTTCCCGCCTACTTTCCAGTACTAATAGCCTCCAGATTCATATCCTCGGCTATATGGACACGTTGGAAGGCTTCTAAGATAGGTGGGTAAATGTGAACATTCAAGGCAAACAATAGATATGTACCTGCTTCGACGTTAAGAAAACCGGCCTCTGGAGCTACAACTGGAGCTACAACTGGAGCTGGAGCTGAAGCTGTAATATTCAAGGCTGTAAAGCTGAGTGCGAGCAGGGCGAGGCAAGTAAGATACATGTTAAGAGTAGTATTTTGATGTTTTGAAGTGGAGTTAGTATGCGGTGATTCCAATTTTCGATATTATGCGAGTGGTCTTGAGATCTGTTAGGAAGATGGGAGTTGAAGTCCTTAAGTAGTTTCGATATACGTTTAAAGGGTGGTTGTGGAAATCCTTGAGACTGATAGAGAAACTCAACGTTTCATAACACGATGATAATCAAGGATATAGGTAACGAGGAGGAGCGGAGTAGTATACTATAAAGCTTTATATAATTCCGTGCTAAGCTCACTCAAAACTTATACCATTCTCTTGCCGTGACAAGGGTCGTTATACGATGCGTTGCTATATTTATAGAGTTGGAGCTATACTCTTAAGAGTAATTGGAGTCGGGTATAAGAATGGTATAATCATGTTTGGGGAAGTTGCTCAATTGTATATCGAATGCAAACACAGTCCCATCCTTTCGGATAGAGACAACAAAATCGACGGGTGCTTCCTTTAAAGCAGCAGATCCATAGAATGCCTTCCTCTTTTCCTTCAATTGGTGCATTCATCTCGCGCATACTCACGCAGTCACACAGGTGCTTCTGAGCCGAGCTTGAACCGAGAGTGGTAATCCTAGTATCAGTTTCCTGCGAGCCACGCGCGAGCGTAGCTTGTAGTCTTTCTTGCTTCTTGCATGGCGCTTAGGGAAAAACCAATCAATAGACGTAACACTCCGGAGGAATTTCTACTCTAGAAAAACTCTTCATATCCACAAGACGATCAGGCCGGTTCGTGTATCCTCACGGCGCGTAACGCTGCAGTACTGTAAGCCGCATAGCGCTGTAATACCTACACAGCCCAGGAAGGTAGCTTGAAAAGCGCAAATTGTACACCCATAGGGCAGGAACGACCGCGGTAAGTACCATCGTAAAGCAAGACTATTGGTGGGTCGAATAGAACAGCTCCTACATCATGTGGAGTACCTATACTCAAGCAACGTTCAAGATACATCAGGCCTAGAAGCACTAAGTATTTGGAGGGGCTGATATAGAATGGCAAGAGCAGTACCAATTAGGCTTCATTCCCTGTGTTTTTTGTCTCTGTGGCAAACGAGAACGAAACACGTAGCTGTGGCCGAGATGAATGCAAGATTACGTCCCATCCCATCCCTCCTGTTCTGTCAGCCTGGAGTAAGTATTGGCGGAGTCACCATCACTGTCCAGGATCATACAGTAATCCCGACTGCGCATATCGATAGTACACGGCCAATCTTGTTCCAGTGAAATGGGTTGGTGGGTTTTCTGAACCACGACCCTGCAGATGTAACCCTCGAAAGTATCTAAGGATAACATGCATTCAGCATCTAGGAGATGCTGCGCCGCACTTTAACATGCTTACTTCACGACAGAGATCCGAATTCCATGCGCGAGCTAGGCGTTGAGCGGGCATCGTTGAAGACGTAGTTGGTGGAATCGATCTTGCGCGTGGCTATTTATCTTCAGTCAACCATTGACTAAAGCTGTTCTTCCAAGTTTGCCTTTCTACCTGCAATTCTCTCTGGCTATATGTACACGGCCTCCACCTCCCCCCAAGGCTGAATATTCACGCTAGCAGGCAGCCTTCGCTCTATGCCACTACGATCATAATTTGGCTTCTTGCCGTCGTAGCTGTAGCTTTAAGGTATTAACAAAATCGGGCTTCGAATTGGATAACTGGCTCTTGGTTGCTACTGTGGTTAACATTCGTCGAGGGCACTTGCGCAAATTCCAATCGCTGGCTCAGCTTCTATCATGCGGATTTCTAGTAACGCTTGTTTGTGAGTAGCTCCCACGAATTGATGTCTTAGGATCGAAGTAGTAGCAGGTAGAATAGAGGCAGGGATACTAGAGAGGAGGGGAGGAATAAGCGATAGAAGCGATAGGGTAGATAGCTCTCCTGTCGCGTCCTCGTAACAGAGTATCTAAGAGAAAGTCAACCAGGAACATAAAGAATAGGGAAACTTAGGGGTGGGTGGGAAGGAAGCGTTAGTACTAGATCCGAGATCTGAGGTTGGAAGCCCTGCTACCCAAACATTCATCCATTATTAGGTATCAGTATCTCATCTCTCCAACGCCTTCATCACATCATCACGAAACCAAGGCCAATACTCCTCCCTAACCCACTGCTTGATACACTCCACGAGCTGCAACATTTTGAAAACATCAATCAGACTTTCGGTACTGTTAGGAATGCCAGGAATGGGCCCTACGATTCGAATCGTATCCTCAGGGCTATCCCCAGCGCCGAACGCCACATAGAGCTTCCATTCGTAGCCGACGACTGTCCATCCAAGTAGTGGCATTATCTCCCTTTGCGCCGGTTTACCGCTGGCCGTAGCGGCAGCACGTAGCTTGCGGGCCTTGATGATGCCGGAGCCAAGCCATGTGAACAGCTGTCTTTGCGCCACGTTCTCCCTTTCGCCTGCCTTTTTGACCTCTGCACCTAGATACAGCCCGAGCTTGCTTGTGCATTCATCACTCATTTGCGAGAGGGAGGGTCGCTCCTGGCCGGGAACCCGAAGTGCATCGTAGCGTTCTTTGACTTGGGGGTACCGAGGGGAGAAGGAAAGCGCGAAGTCTGCCTTCTTCGATTCGCCATTGTCGCCGTCGTATTCCTGGAGGCTGGATTTCTCGATTGATTGCGTTTGGCTATGAGACAAGAGCTGTCAGCGAGATGAAAAGGGCTCGGGTTGGCTTGGATGATTTTGCTCACATGCATTCTGTGCGGGAGAAGGATGGCTTCATTCGGGGGCCGCCGGGGCTTGACGTCTCCCATTCCAGCATTGGACGCGCAACGTTCATGGACCATGCATTTTCATCTCGGCGCTCTTCTTGACACTCTTGTGCAGACGCTTTGATATCCATTGCAGCCTCCCATAGATACTCCATTTCGGCTGGCGAACGAGAAGGCATATTACTCCATGCACTTGAAAGAACAGGGTAGTTGGGCTCCAAATCTTCGATGACCTCCTTCGAGGTGTCAGCCAAGGTAAACATGGCAAGAAGGATATGCAATAAATACCTCGTACACTCTGGGCAGATAACCATCTCCAGTCCTGACAGCCAAGTATTTATTGAGTTTTTGGACTTGTGGCGTGAGTTGGCCTTTAGCAGCTGACAACGTTGTGTAAATAATAGGAGGCTTTCCGTTTGCTAGTTTCCCTAGGAGCTTTGCGGGACTGATTGATCGTGATTGAGAGGGACCTGACGGCAAGACTGGCACAGCGAAGGGATTCATATCTTCGCTTGAGAATTCCGATTGCCGTTGTATAGTAGCATCCAATTGCGAGCGTCTTGCTTCTACTCTTTTCTCCAAATCTTCTTGTCGGAATATCAACTCTTTCTCCAGGTGTTCTAGCAGACGGGCGTTGCCTTTGATGTTATCAAGCGCTGCAGTAGCTGGTGTCGTAAATGGCGACCTCCCCCGGCCGTACCAAGTAATCGGCTTTGTAGGTAATGCCAATTGTCTTCTTTTCGAAAGATGTTCCCCCTCTTCTTCCTGGTGGTCTTGTCGTTCGGCTCAGGCGGAGGGGAGGAAAGGCAGGGAGATTTCCGTTTCAGATTATGATAATGTGCTTCTGTAGGCGGCTTTCGTGCTGGGGTATTTACGATAGTTGAGTCTGGTTCTGCGACGTGAGAGTGTGGAGAGGAGAGGGAGAGGGAGGCGCTTTCGAGCATTGCTTTGCCTTGGAAGCTTAAATACCTTATCGATAGTTTTTATCATTAGCATGGTCGTGCTAGAGCGTATATAGGAAGTAGTAGAACACACCTCTAATGAGCGCGCCGTGCCTTCCAGCAGAGAAGGAGGGAAGGTTTGAAAGAACAAGAATGTGATGTGAGAATGTGGTGATGTGTCCCTCGAGTCCCTCATCTATTTCCAGCGAGTGTTGATCAGGGCGAAGGACATACCCCTAGATGGGATAGAACTATCTGTGGTATCTCAACTACCGTCGGTTTTGATAGTACGCTTTCGCGTACAAAGTTGCAGTAATTAATGATTCCTACATCTTATATAACAGAAAGCTTTGTCAATATTCGTATACTTTGCGAATTGCAATATTCTAGTCTTGTGCCCCATAAGAGAGAAGAGGATAAGAGAGAAGAGAGATCAATCACGTGACCACGCGACAAAATATGCGGATCTATTCCGTACGGATATCCGGATATATATTCCGCCGGTTAATATCTTATCACCGGAATCTTTTGTTGTTCTTGATATATTGTTAACATATTCTACCTCACCCAGTCTAGGCTTTTTGCCGTTTTCTACTTCTCGTAAGATCTACGGTCTACTGTCTATAATTATAATTACGATGTTCGCCCGCTTTCAGCCCTGGCAAGAGGGTATTAGGAATCTCTTACTCTTACGCCCTCGAATACCTAGCAACTATATTAGGATCGAGTGGAAATGTGTACGCTTTTCCCTTTCCCTTTCTCTTTCCCCTCCCCTTTCCCCATTCCCGTTCAACACATCCCTTTCCCTATTCCCGTTCAACACACACCGCGGCTATTAAACGACTAACCGCTCCCACGTAGGGGTCATGCCGCAAATACCACTATTGTGATTTCCCAGACCAGGACCTAGAGGGCCAACAAGCCTTCCTCCAATCGATGCAGCGGCCTTCCCCTTCCGGAAGCGAGACCGGCATTGGCGATAGCGATACACTCTCCACCCCTACTGAGCCATCGTATCCCGATCCTCTACCCTTGCCCTCGTCCTCCTCAACTTACGCGACAGCTCGCTCGAGCGATATAACACACCCTTACCACACTCCTCTTCAGAGCGGCTCGAGCGAGGCAGCAGGCGGGCACGAATACATCTATCTTCTCGCAAATCCTAGCGCAGGATACAATTTCCGCGTCGTAGAAATTCGTGCCTCCGATTACGATCGCGGGGGCCAATTAAGAGACACGCTTAGAGAACGGTACAACGCTTGCCGATCAAATTGGTGTCGCTTTCTTTACGGACAGCCAACAGCAATTGGATACTACCAGGTACTCTAATCTATATAACCTGACCAGCATTGAAGAAAATCTAACAGAATACAGTTTGTTGTGCGCGAGAGCTTTCCGACGCCGCCGCCATCTTCTTTCGAGAAGCGTTTACATGGCTCCCTTGGAGCACTCATCAAAGGTTTCCGTCCGCCACACAGCAGCCATACGGCCTTCCTATGTTCCGGACCTCGCGCTTTCACAACACCCAATCCTCCCGTAGCATCCAACACTTTCATGAATATATGGCATTCGACGGGTTCTGACTGCTTCCGCGGTTTCCTAGAGAAAATCCCTCGAAATCCGGAGATCTCTATCTATAACGGACGAGACGAACAACTTGCTATCGGTATCCTCTTGGTTCACGACATAGTCTGGATACAGAGGCTATATGTCTTTGGTGCTTTGGTACTCATCCTGACACTGGGTATCATCTTGTTAGTGGAGGGTAATCGGGATAACATCACTCTATTGTTTGCCGTCTATATAACCCTTGGGTTTGGGGTACTTGAGCCTTTAAGGAAGGGCCGCAGTGAACATAACGAGAAGTTTTCCATTTGTCCCTGACAAGCGAGGGTCTCCGTGGAGAAGGGACTAATGTCCCATAGACTTGGCAAAGTCTCACGAGTGGTAACGATGATGAAGAGAGGGCAAAAAGGGGGATGGGAGGCGATTACTGGATTGGACATGCACCGTGCTTGCAAGATCAATTGTATTTGAGCGATGGCAATGTGGGTCGAGAGCACGAACTGTCTTTGAGCAGACGGGTTCAACTCGATACTAGACGTGTGTTTCGAAGCTCGTCCACATTTGCTAGCTAGCTCTATGAATAAATGTACATTACCGAAAGTGCCTTGTAGAACAGAACAAGTAATCTTCGATCAAGATATCCACAGCCACAGTAGGAGGTATATACTACAAGAAGGGTAATAGCCCTATTCGAAGATACTAAGGAACGAATATCCTTATAGTCGGCATACGTGACACGGAATATACTACGAGTATAAGCTGTAGTGTAACTCTTCAAGTTTAGAGTATTCTCTATATAGGGAAGCTCCGGGGCACTCGGGGCCAGGTAACTAATCTCTAGGGTACGGGGGGAGAGCGCTAGTCCATTCTAGGGCTAGGGCTAGTGCAAGAAGATGTTCGCGTGGGAAAGTCCAAAGACGAGCTCTAAAGGTACAACAAATCGATTCCAGATCAATTGCTCTACTCTGCACCCTCTACACCCTCTGCACCTACCTATCTTGTACAGCCTCGACATCTTCCTCACCACTTTACAACCTTCTTCTTTTCCTTTTCCTTCTTCTTGAATTAATCAAGTACAGTCTACTAGGCATCCTCCAGCTACAACATAGCCAAAACCGACCACCGCCTTTATTCCTGATATAAGGCATTAGACAGGGAGATGCCGGGATGATGAGTCTAAGCAGCTATCACCTTCGCCATCGATGTGAATATCAACCGAGTACTCCTCAATGTGAAGAAGAAGAAGAAGAAGAAGAAGACGAAGAAGAAGAATTTGAGATTCCCAAGACCGCAAGTGCCTCGAGACCACCTTCATACGCTCGCGCAATCTGACTGACTCTACTACACCCTCAGCAACAGCTCCATCCTTCTCCCACACCCACACCCACACCCACACCCAACTCTACACCTCAGCTTGATCTTGATAAGACCGCTACTTGGAGTATTGCTCAAGGCGAACAGGAAAAAGCTGGAATCCATAAGACAGTAAACATTCTGCATCTTCACACCCTCTTGCAACCTGACCCTGCCCCCGCCACTCCTCACACGCCCATTCCTAGCAGCGATTGCCCTCGCCAACGACGGAAGTCTCGGCCGAGCATTCGTCAATACGACCAAGAAGCGGTTGCAACTCATAATATAACAAGTGCCTCGGACCTTCAAACGCTCGTGCAACCTGAGCCTACCGCCCCTCACTCTCCCTCCCCTCTACCACTCCTTGATCCTTCTACCACGTCTACTCCTACTTCTCAGCTTGACCTCGATTCTCACTCTCAATTCACTACTCAGAGCCATCTTCAGCTTGATCCATCGAGGCCTACAAATCTCCTTTCAACATCCACCCACGATCTACCTACCTCCCAAGCTTTGGTCCACGCACCTCACGACACACCCTCCACTACCGAAGCCGACCCTCACGACACCACTGCTAAGCCAACAAGCTTCGCATCAGCCTCATCATCATCCATTAAGGATTGGCTTGAGCAGACGGTACAGGCAACATCTACATCAGTATCTACATCAATATCTACATCTTCGGTCTTTCATACTCTGAAGCGGAAACGGGACGCCCCACCGGAACATCAGGTGTACCGTGACGACTCCGGCCATCTACCTCTCAAACGAAGACATCTCGAAAAGCATCTAGCAACCTTCGCCAGCATGAGTATCCCCGTTACACCTCAGAAAGCTTCCAATACTGGGCGCACTGCTGCAACCGAGCCATCTGAATCAATCACAACTGGCTCGGCATCGTCGAACAAGGATCCAGGATGGGTCAAGGAACGGATGGAACAGCATAAAATATTCCGCGATGGCTCAGCCTTGAAAAAATCAGAATACAGTGAATTCAAGCGACAAGTCTTTGACGTGGTCAAGCAATTTCGACACTCCGGTAGAAAGCAGCAATCGGATGAGAAATTTCCGGAGAAGTACGAGCTCCTCAAGGACTTGAATGAGCAAACTTTTAAGATTGAGATGCTGCGTCTCCTCATCAAGGACGAATTCCAGGTTCGGGTAAAACCTAGCAACGAAGAAGTCGAGGTCTTTGAGTCGCGTGACTCTTTTGATAATGGCCTAGTCGCGATATACGATCAACCCCTCAAGCGAAAATACATTCCCACCGTGCTTCCTCCTGGGCTTGACAAGAATGCTTTTACCTCAATCATGCAACAAGACGGAATGACAAACCCAATACCGGACGGTATATGGGGTTTTCAATCACGCCAATCGCCCGAGCCACCTGAAGGAACTTACATGCTAGCGGATACCAACGATGCTATCTCTGTTGTCCCAGGTATGACCTGGCCGTTTTTCCTGATGGAAGTCAAACCTGACGCTGGAAGCATGGAAGTGGCACGGAACCAAGCCTGTCGCGGTGGCGCAACTATCATCAATGCAGCGCGCAAAGTGCTTGAGAAGAGCGGCTGCGTGAGAAAGGACGAGAAAGTAGGTCCCGACTACGATACCTACGTTTACTCGGTAACCATGGATGCCGATATCCTCGAATGGTGGATCAACTGGGCCGAGGTGCGCTCAGAAAAGCTGGTGGCCTTTCATATGGATTTCATTGGCAGCGAAAGGTTCAAAGCTGACGACGCGCTACTAACAATGCGTGGGGCCTTGCACAACATCTTGGAATGGGGCTTGTACACGCGCCTACCGGTAGTGAAGAAGCGATATGATGCGATCTGAGAAGCTTGTAAGCAGGAGATCCTGGCAAAGACGAAGGTACCGAAGACGTCGAAGAGTAACCCTCCGGTGCCGTCAATCCCGGGTTCGGAGCCCGGGTCTTCGAGGAAGAGGGCGAGGGTAGATGGAACGCCTACGGATTCTTCGTTGGCGGATGGTTGAGAGGTGTGGAGTCGAATCATTATGCTTTGAATGCGGTATACTAGGTATAGTGTTGATAGCGGCACGAATTACTTCTGTCTCCATCTAAGGCCGAGGCTTGACACTACAGTAGATTTCTAAACCATACTTAGCGCTTACAAAAGTTTTGTAACCTCTTGGTATTGCAGATCCATACCAAATATACCCGTTTTGCTAGTAGATTATATAGAATCGTATTGAATCTATACTTTAAGGACCGTAGAGGGTTTTGTATAGATATTTTAAATAAATCCCCTTCTAGATAAGTTTCGTTATTATCTTATTAAAATAAAAATATTTATAGTATATATTATAAACTAAGACAATATAACGTTAATAAATTTATCTATATAATAACTAGTATTACGTAAAGATATAAAGAATTCTAATATATATAGAAGATTTTTTAAAGAGATAGAAGTTTCTTAATATTAATTAAAATAATAGAATATTAATAATCTCTTTTATATATTCTATAAAATATTAAATAATCTCGTCGATAACGAGGTATCTATTATAGATTTAATATTATTTAAATTTATAATATAATTACTCGCTTAAAGACTTTAACTTTTTGAAAAATAAATATCGACTCGAGATATATTATATAGTAATAAAGATTTAAATACTCGAAAAAATTAATTAATTTAATTATTATCGAATTATATTAATTATATTTCTAATAATTTAATATATAATCTAAATAGGATCGATATTCTAGAAGTTTTAAACTATTAATTTAGGGTATATATTTAAAAATATAAATCTTAATATATATTTTAAACTCTTTAATAATAATAAGAAATTATAATCGCGTATTATTTAAATTAACTTTAAAATCGAGTTTAATATATTCATTTATATAATCGCGTAGAATTAATAATATAATATCGTCGAAAAAGAAATTAAAAGATATCGAATAATATATTAAAAGAAATATTATTAGGTAGTAAAGTATAATTATAAATAAATAAATTCGTAATTAATATAAATTTATAAATAATCGTAATATAGAGATATTCTCTTTTTTTAAAAAGATATTTTTTATTTCTTTATATAAATACCTTCCTATATTTAATTAAAATAATAGTCGCGAGTATTATAATAATATAACCGCGAATTATTTAAATAACGCGAGTATATAGTAGTTAAATATAATAAAAAAATATATATAGAGATAGTAATAAACTAGTTATAATAGTAATAATATATATATATATATATATAGAGATACTAATAATTATATATATAACTTATTATTACTTTTATATATATATTTATTACTACTTTTATATATATCGATAAATCTGGAAAAATAATTCTATTTAATCGTTATTTAATTAGTATATAACACGTATTCTATAGTCTTAATAAATCTTGGCGCCAAGATTATAAAATTAGAGTTAAGATCTATATAGAAGAGTTAAATTTAATTTTGAAAATAATTTTATAACTTTGTAAAATAATACTAGTAAAAATCTAATTAAAAATTCGAAATCTAGACTAAGAAGAGATTTAGTACGATATTTATATTTTTATATAAAAGTTTTAATCTAGATACTATTAAAAGTTAAAGTCTAAAAAAAAAGTTATAGAATTAATATAGAATTATTACTTAATCGTTATATAATATATTTAGAATACGGGATATAGATAAATAAATATTTTATATATTTTATATATTTTATATATTTTATATATTTTATATATTTTCGATATAAAATACGTAGAAATCGGGGTTTTTCAAGATATTAATATAATATTTATAATTATTAATTAAATATAGAGGGGGTATTTATTTAAGAAAATAAATAATATTTTTTTTAAAAAAGAGAGTATCTCTAAATTAAAATACTTTATAAATAAGAAGAAATTAAAACTTTAAAAGTAATTTCTTAAAAATCTTTATAAATTTTAAATTAATAAAAACGTAATCGATATTATTAAAAATACGTATATAAGGTATAATTAAATAAATAAAAATAATATATAGAGTAATTTATATATAAATAGAATAATAGACGTATTTTATTAAAAATAAATATTATAAAGATATTTTTTCTATTTATATAAATATTTCCCCGATTATTATATAGAAACCCCCTCTATATTAAATTAATAACCGCGGTTATTATAATAAAATATAACAAAATTATTTAAGCGACGTGGTAATATAGTAATAAAATTCTTACTTTATTTTTAATATCGTTAATAGCGACGATATTATATATATTAATATTCTAAATAAATAAATCTTTAAATATAATATATAATTAAATATTATAACGAGTATTTAATAATAAAATCGCTATAAAGTAAATATAAATATAATTTTTATTATTTTCACTTTTATCCTAGTCGAAAAATATATTTATAATAAAAATACTTTAAATTATTTAAATCCGACGTCTTTTTTTAAAAAAAACTATTTTAATATCGTTAAATTAATTTATTTATTAAACTAATTTATTAAAACTTATTCTCGATATTAATATATTATATCTATAATCTTAAGGACCTAGTAATATTATTATTTTAACTAGAGTTAAAGTTAATATTAATATAATAAAAGTACCTCGCTTAGTATTTAATTAATATATTAATAAAGAAAAGAGCTCTCCGCGTTAAAATTTTAAAACTAAGTTAATTACTATAGAGTAAATATTAATAATAAAGTCGGTCTTTTCTCGTTCGATTTAATTTTATCTCGGTATAACTCCCTTTTTTAATATAACTCCTCCTTTTATTTAAAATATAAATACGCGCGATTTAGAAAAAAAAATTTAAGAGGATTAATTATTATAATAAAATAAATATTCTTTTACCTCTTCGAATTAGAAAGAGTATTATTATATTATATTATTTAATTTTAAATTTAATTTTCGTTAGAAATTTTTATAAATTAAAGAGTTTATTTTTAATATATATAATTACTAACTCCTAAACCCTCTTTAAGGGCGGAATATTCTAATTATTCTTTATTTTAATAATTAACTCTCGTGTTAATTAAGAAACTAGTTTAATATATCGTTAATAAAAATAAATATCTTCGGTTTTAAAAATATTATTATTATTATTTATTCTCGCCTTTAATTAATAAATATATAGTAGTTTAGAATATTTAATATATATATCGATATAAATCTTAAAATTATTATTTATTTTAACTAGTTATATAATTACTTTTTTAAATATAAATAATATTACTAGAGCTTTTATATCCCGAAGTAAAAGAATCCGATATTTATAAAAAAGGCGGATTTTACTTATTTCTAATTTATTAATATATATTCTAAATTAACGAATAAAGAGGTTGTTAATTTTATTAACTATTATTTTAAAAATTCTCTATTATAGATTAACTAGTAAATTTATATAAATAATAATAATATGTTTTATTTATTAAAATTTTTAACTCTCTTTTCAAAGTCTAATAACTACTCTCGTTTTTAAAATTAACGATATTTTAGAAATAAAGAGTTTAGTTAATAAAGATCTTTATAAACTTCTTTTTATAAAAGTTGATTTACGTTTTTATTAAATATTAATAAATTAACGCGTTTTTAAAGAAGTAATTTTTATATAATTATTTTTATTTATTTTTAAATTTTTCTCTTATAGGGGTATAAACGATAATAAAATTAAATAATATAAAATTCTTCCTAGTCTTTCTTTATTTTAAATTTATCTTTATAATTAATAATAACGTCTTTATTAATATATTAAATATATATAAAATTCGCGACTTTAAAGAAGATATAATAATATACTATTATTAAAACCTTCTCGCGGTCGGTAATATTAATTAACGGATCTAGAATATTTAGTTCTAAAAATATATCGCGTTATTATTATAGAGCCTAGATATAGTCCTTAGTCTCTTCCTATAGTAGGAAGTAGAAAACGATATAAAATATATAATTTAGAGTAGTTATTCTAGTAATAATAAATAGTAGAAATTTATATTTATTTATTTTGAAGATAATATTTATAATAACGACTTTTTAATACTATTTCAAGATAGTATAATAAAAAGTCTTCGAAAAAAAGAGATAAAATATACGATTTTAATAGTCTTTAAAGTACTTTATCTACTAATCGCCTCTATATAAATATTCTATTAATATTTATATAGGAGCAAAGTTTTTTAAAATCTAATATTTTATTCGGGCCTTAATATTATAAATATTTTTTACTAGGAAAATCTAATTAAATAAATTATTATTATTTTTAAACTCGTTATATTAATAAATTTTAAAAACTTTTATTAAAACCCAAGTTACCGCCCGCGCGGATAAGGTTAGTAATATTTTACTAGTAACTTTTCTTAGTAATAATTATTAATAGGACTTTATTAATAACTTTAAATTACGGATAAAACTAGTAATATCTTATTAATAAATTCTTTAATTTTAATTATTAATAAGATATTATTAATAGTTATAATTTACGGATAAAGTTATTAATATCTTATTAATAAATTTAGTAAATTAGGGGTTTAAATAGTATCTTATTAATAAATTTAATTACTCCGAGTTAATTTCAATAGGATAAGTAATTTTAGTAATTTATATATATTCTTAATATATTAATAATAGTTTAACTTTATTATAAAACTGAAATAAATAAAATTCTATAATTATTATTATTAACGATAATAATCTTTAGCGACGATTATTAACGCTAATAATTTACTAGGCCCGAAATAATAAATTAAAATTAAAATTCTCATAGAGGCGTTACCCGGGTATATCTAAAAAGAATATATATATAAATACTATACTATATCGTATATTATAGTATATACCTTAGTATATATTATAATTAAATATACTATAGAGAGCTTTCGTCTAATATTTTAGAGACTATTATAGAGAGTATATATCGTATATTATTTAATTTACTTTTATATATATTATTCGTATACTATTTAATAATATACGTAAACTATATATACTATTATATATATTATAATCTATATTATAATTTATATTATTACGTATATTATAAACTATATAATAAAATTTATAATAAAATTATTCGTCTAATATTTAAATTATTAATAATTTACCGAGTTATTAAATCTATTAAATTTATTAATAATTAATATTATTTATTAAAAGTAATTTATTTAGAACTCTAATTTATTATTTAAAACCCCGATTCATTAATTTTACTAAACCTTGAGTTAGTATTTAATATAAAGTTTTAATATAAACTCGTAAATAATTATCTAATAAAATTAATAATATTTAGAGTATATTAATATTTACTTTTAAAATTTACCGATATAACGATCTATATTAATATAATATATATCTTCGTTCGCTCTTTAATAGTTTATTTAATCGTTATCGTTACTATTATAATTTAATAAAAGAGATATAAAATTAAAAGAGTAAAAATATAATTATAAAGATTATCTAGTATTTTTAAATACTAGTTATCGAGAGTACTTTTAATAACGACGTAAACGAATAAATAATCTATAAAACGAGAGATTATATATAAATATAATTAATTTTTAAAAATATATTCCTTTCTATCTTTATTATATATTAATTAGATTTTCTATTTTATTTTATTTTTATTTACTTTAAATTTTCTTTAAATAACCGCGTAACTTTACTTTTTTATATATATTTATATTATTTTAATAAATAGACCGAGGGAGCCCTCTAATAAATTATTCTATTATAATAATAAATTTATAACTATCGTTACGATAAAGTAATTTAATTTACGGAAGTATTTATTCTAAAAGAGAGAAATAGCGACGCGACGATATCGTTTACTAGCGGTAGATATATTAATAATTACGATAACCGCGGCCACTAACTCAATATAGGGGGGGTGTCTATATAGCGATCGAGGGAGTATCTATATAAATAAAGAGGATATCTCTATAGTACCTCCTTTATTAAATATTTAAAGGATTTACGACTTTAGCCTTAAACGAGCCCTTTACTACTAGTAGATAAGATAAGTCTTAATTAGGATTATTAGAGGGGAAAGAAGCAAGAATAGGTTAGAACGATAGAGAGATTGAATGGATTTCAATTAGATAGAGTATAGAGACGAAGTTCAAGGACGTAAATACCCATTATCTTACAGGCTCAACCCTAGATTCCCTAATCAAAGTTATAAATCAATCCCAAGCCCGACTCTATAGGAGACTCCCTGCACGACTATTCTGCGTCTCCTACTGACCTAGTAGCTAGCCACTCGATGCTTCCTGAATACGTGCTGAGCGACGCGTACGAATTTGTGCCGTGCTTCTCGCACCTTTTCCTCCTCTCCTAACTCTTACGTACTGAGCTGCTTCTTTGGTATCCTCGGCGGATTCCAACTTAGCGGATTGATTGTTGAATGGAAATACGGTGTCGCTGGTCGAGTTTGACGAATTCTCGGTCTCCAAGGCACTCTGTTCTTGTTTTGGTAGCACGCATGAATCATCGTCTGAGGAGCTGGAATTAGAGGGACTTGAGGTAGAGGAGGAGCCTAAGGTAGAGGATTCGGATGCGGATAGCGAGAAGTCCGAGTCGTCCTCATCATCGTCCATCAATTCCGTCTCCCTCGCAGCAGCAGTAGCAGCCGCCGTAGTACGCGCATTCTTAATCCTTTGTTGCTGAATCATTCCACAAACTATACCTGCAGCAAAAGCAAGCCCCAAGTATAAAATCCAAACACTGCACACTCCACGCCCAGTCAACGCCTCTAGCCAACTCTCAAACATACGCTTTATATCACCTACTACCTCTACAGTAAGAATCTTGATAAAACCCCATATGTCGCCCAGCTTCACCTGCTCCCAGTCCGACTCGTCCACCCCCCTCACGAACTTATTACCACCCGTCTCCATCCTAGGCGGGGAGGACCACCTATCCGTTGTCCGGGCCCTTAGCGTATTATACCCTTCCGGGGTGTGGTAGTATTTCCAGACATGGCTGCCGGAGGAGGAGGTCCAGGAGTAGGGTGTGGTAGGGTTCCAGTTAAAGGAGGAGGTGGGGGAAGGGCTAAGGGTGGTGACTTCGTACTGAGGGGGGGAGGAGGTAGTGGAGTGAGAGGCGAACCAGGGCATCGCTATGCTGTGTGAGTAAGTTGGTAGAGGCAGGACGCGGTAGCTTCAAACGAAGCATGGATTTTAGAGGATGAATGGAGGTACGAAGAGGCTATCGTGGCTAGATGTTAGTACGATAGACTCTCTTGTCATTAAGGATTACTTACCGCCTGATAAACTTGAAGCTTTGCGACGAGATGATGGTGAGCGTTGACGATCACGGTATGTAGAATCTCGATTTTAGTCTTCTAGACCTTCTCTTAGTAGACGTTGAAGGAGGCTCTAAAATCCGGAAGATAAGAGAAAGAGTTACCATTGCGAGACTCATTATTTATCGCTGCACACAGTACTTGTACTCGTACCTGAGAACAAAGGGAACGACGAAAGGGGACATTTCTTTGTCCTCAGTCTACCGAGATTTTGCCGATGTTTTACCACAACAAGGCTCTCTCGGCTCAGTCTACTCATCACGAGTGCTTTGTCTAAGACTACAGATTAGTCCTTCTGTGTAACGCCAAAGGCATGTACTAATAGGCCAAAAGAGCGGCGCGGGGTGTTCGGGCCAACGCTAGAACACCCCTATTATGGTACTTAAGCTGGAACGTACTATGGCGTTACATTCTGCTTCTGTTGGAAATAACCCATATAGCTTGAAGTATCAGCGAAGAGTAGTAGTAAAGTAGTAAGTAATATGCATATAGAGGCCAATCCTACAGGGATCGTGTGCACTGCAGCCTACTGTAACTTAGGCTTTACCAAAAGCCTTACATGGAGTTTACGCCGACAAGACGGAGAAGATAAGACGGCCGATAATAATCCTACGTGGCGTTTTGCAATCAATCGCTTGGATTAAGGGTAGCCTTTGTTTTGAGCTCTCCTTGAATCTATCACTGTAGCGTATTCTTTATTGATGCGATAGATTATGTAGTACACCTCACCATCTTCGGGCTATAGCATTCGTAACTAGCTGGTCAGCACGTGTATACCTTCCTATACAGTTCCTACTCTCGTCCCTGTTATGTATACTTTCATGCAGAAATTACAGAGGCGGATATACGAATGCTCGATTCTTACTGAACAACTAAGAGGAGAGCGTATACCTTGAGCAACTTTTATCAGCGGCTGGAAGGCTGGCTGCGCCATGTAGTAGTACTAGCGACCCATCCACGCAGCCATTAGGCAAGAATCATCAATCTTGTCATTAAAAGCGCGCAGACAAGAGCTAGTGAAAGTCCCAGGTATCCCACATCCGCTGTTCCCATCAGAATACGGTGCAGCCAGAACCGTCTTTACCCGTCCATGCAAAGATTGCTTGCATCGATCTTTCAAACCTTTCCCAAGGTCCAGGTCCGGGTTCAGCTCGTCCTTAATGCTCACTTGCGCAACGCAGCCTTGCACTACTAGACCGTTTTCGGCCCTCGTAGCCCTCCACAAGACGTATCAAGAAGGATAGCATCTGAGATAGCATCACATCCATATATCGTGCTGAACCGACCATCCACTACGATACCACATTGTAGAAACCAATTAGCAGTAGCGCACGCAGGTGATACCACATGAAAATCAACACATCAAGACCATCGGTAAGGTTGAATCCGAGAACATTAGAAGTAGTCGTCAACACCACCAGCATCTATCAATTAACGACGAGCCTGACCGATAGGCCTACGAACAAGAAGGGGGGCTCTCGAGGTAGTAGCATGAGTAAAAGTTCAAGGAAGGCGGATAAGCAGGAGAATAACATAGATAAGATCGACTTCGACAGCAGGATCTGTGGACTTCCAGGCTGTAAGCTTCAGTGAGGAAATTGATCTAGAAGCTGGCAGGGCCGCTTTATTAGGAGAGGAATTTATAAATAAAGAGCGTGGGGCATCAAGATTGATCGCTACTCGAAACCGTGACTTTCCTTTCCCCTCCACCTCGCTATCATATCTGAAGGTGGGGAGAATGATTACTAAGACAGGATTTCAGGGGAGTCGGAAAGAGAAGTGCTAGCCTCAAGTAATTCGTCCACAGGGTACTTGAAATAATTAGATAATTGCGATGGATTTAGTATTTGGCCAGGATCTCCGTTACAGACTTACGTAAAGAGGCTTAGCGCCAGCCCTGCGCATCAAACAGTTAGCAACACTGTTTCCATAGATAATCAGTCAATTATTCAACCTCTAACACCCCCTATTGATAAGTCTGTATTCCAACGCTTCTCTCGTTAGCCCATAAGAAAACTCATGACGTGCAGCCTCGAAAATTCGTTCTGCACCACAGATACTAACCCTCGAAGTTCAAGTAAAGTAACTCGTATGAAATAAAAGCCTACGCAAGCAAGCGAGATGATTATGGTATACCTATTATCCGCCTATTCGACTATATAGGTTTCGAGGACGACGGCGGCGAAGAAGTAGCTAGAGGTCGGATCCGGAATAAGAAATATTATAAACTTCGCGTAAAGACTAAAAATCTCTATCGACTATATAATAATATAGATTTTCTTAAGAATTAAATCTTTAGTAATACTTTATTTATAAAGACTAAACGTTCTACTATAAGAATTAATCGAGAAATTAAAGATATATCTCGTACCCTCGATAATAAAATTAAGTATTTAGAGATATATTTAAATAATATATAAGATAAAATTAAAAGATTACTCGATTTATAATATTTATTAACTATATATTTAATAAACTCGTATATCGATTATATTCTAAATATAAGTCTTTATTAATTCGTTCTTTATTCCTCGCTAGTTATTAAAGACCTTTTATAATAATTTATATTATTAATATCGTGAAATTAGAATCTTTAATTTAGAATAAATAGCGAGTAATATAGACTTTAATTTTAATAATTTAATAAAGACTTAAAGTCTTTTAGAAATCTCTATATAATTATTATAAAAATTTAAAATATACTCTTTTTATATTTATAGTAGATAATCCTTTATAATTATTATATATTATTAAGAAATAAGTTTCCTAGAAGCGACTAGGATTATATTTATAATATTAAGAAACTAGGACCTATAAGTATTATATATAATTAAATATATATTTAGTTTATTAAAGTTAAAGTAGATTCTTTTAATAGAGATCGAGTTTATTATTTTAATTCGATATATTAATTAATCTATAGTTAGATCTCGTTTTAATATATTATATTAATAAAGTAATAAACCCGTATTTTATTAAAAAAGATAGAAAAGATACTTAGATCTATTTAATTTATATATTAACCCTAGAGATTAATTTAATATTGGAGTTACTAAATATATATTTAAAATCTCGATTTATTTTAATTAATTTTGAATAAATTAGGATAAACTAGTCTAAATAGTACCGGTTTATAATTAGATATATATAGTTATAAATAAATTATATAATCTATAATACCGCGCTAGTTTAGAGGATATTACGCGCGTATATAATTTTCGTAAATTAAATTAATATAGTTATAGCGCTCTATATAGCCTTAGCGAGCTACCCGGCGCTAATAAAAAATTAGGGATTTGAAATCTTGAATCCGAAGTTACTATTTTTAGGTTTTTTTTTAATTTTTTTTTTTTTTTTTTTTTTTTTTTGAATAACGTTCTCTTTTTGTTATTTTTCCGCCTAAAGTAGCAAAATGCGCATTTAGTACCTCGACTCTTCTCGTACGGTCTCCCGCTTTGCCGATATAACGACGTTTAATTACTAGGCGACTTTCGCCGAGTATATAGTGAATCTAATATTCCTAAAGGTAGCGTTTCACCCCTTGGCTTGGCTCCTAAATCATACTATTATAAGTTAAGATGGCTCGTCAACTGTTATGGTTTCTACGGAGGAATTAATTACCAGATCGAGTAACGACCTGTCGAATCGCTTTAAGGATAGCCTGAAATTACAATACGTAGGTTAGGAATCTTCATAGGTCAGGAATCTCAATCACATATAATGTTAATAAGGATGTTTCTAAATCTGGAGGCGTATGGCATTCTAAGCAACCGCAACTTCAGACAAGAGTCGAGCGCGATAGACGTGACAGAGGTCTAGCTGCTTAGTGCGTACCCACCAGCTACGAAGCGCACTCATGACTTGCCTTTGCCGATACTCTTGATTGCGTTTTCGTTCATCCCTGCTTCAACCCCAGCTCTCGATATTAGACGACGCAGAGTATAGATTCAGGCGGGTTATGCAGCTGCGTCTGTGATATCTAGTTTAAGGATCTTACGGTCCTTGGTTTCAACGGTAGAGACTTGTGAGCCTGCTTTGGTACAATTGCGTACGGTCCTTACCACTCGCTGGCGGGAGGCGAGAGCTTGAAAAGCAATCTCGGTACCAGTACCTGAGGAGACGCATGTGAGGGACTAGACTAGTCTAAAGGAGCGGATACTTTAGTGTGAGCAAGGGGCTAGTGGCTCTCTGAAAGACAAGGTGTGGCTTAAGAATATAAATGTAGGAAGCGTTAGAGGAAGTATAGTAATCAGAGGGAATAGGTAGGGACTTTCGTAGCTGCTATTACATCACAGTATAGCAATGTTTCGAATTCGTTTGAATGAGCAGTTTTCTTTATTGAAGTAGATCTTATAATCTGCTTAAAACCACAAGCCTGCAAGCTAGTGCGCCGAAGCGACGGAATAATCCTCACTTCGCTATACCTATGCGAAATGCCCAGCACCGCACATGAAAGTCACTCGATTAAACGCCAGTGTATGAATCGCCCTGTCCAACATACAGTCATCATATGCCGTTAGGCGGCAGTCTAGCCACAATGGCGACCAGGTTTGGAGGTAGTGCGGAAGCGTTTGGCGCGGGAAGGCCCTAAGAGATGCGTAAGCACTGTATGCGGAAGGGATGCTTAGTGTACATACTACGACCAGTAGAAGGAGATTCCGAGCGATCGAGGCGTGAGGGAGGGTTAGGGCCAGCCTAAACACTTTCAGCATATACTAAGCACAGTTGCACAAGCGGGAAGGACCTTACCTTGCGCTTGCGACCACCACGAGCGGGCGGATTTTGGCTCAGCGCTTCACCTACATCGGCCGGGTTCTCGAAGAATTGCGTATCGTTTCCGAATTTCGTAACGGCCGCCAGCACAGACTCCGTCAAACGTTTGTGCGCCTTGTGCTTGGCGAGGGCGATTTGTTTGGTATGATTCGAAAGACTGGAATCGCGGTGAAAACGGGTGCCCCATTGGGCAGCGAAGGCAGGGTCGGTAGCGGCAATGGTCTCCAACTGGGTGGCATAGATACTGATTAGAGACTCAGGCTGGCACCTCCCCGGATCCCGCTGAAAACGGGCACTACGCCAGCCTTGGCTCATCACGTAAAGCTTCAAAGCATTCTCTCCCGCGATCTCTTCTGGCTGGCTGACGTTCTTGCGGCTGGGGTTGGCGAGGGCACCGGGATGCGCGGTGCGACAGTGTCGACGGAAAGTTGGCTGGTCAGAAAAGGTCATGCCACACATTCGGCCGCCGTTCACATCGATCATGCAAACGAGCCCGTTGACCATGGACATCACGGCACCGGCGTTGGGGGCGTCAGTATTCATCGCCGCCGTTACAGATGGAGCCCTGCGACCCGCTGCGAGTGCCGCTGCAACGGCGGCAGGGACCCAGTCATGGTTGAGGTTTGGTACTGGACCATGATGGTGACCAAATTTCGATGGATTGGCCGAGGCAAGGACGGCTGCGTTGTCAAAGTCCTGTGAAGTGGGCATGCTACGCTTGTTGGTATGCTAATCCGAGCAGGAATAAGTTGTACTTGCGTTGTATGTCTTCTCAACGAGCGATTAGCGCGACTAGCACGCGTTGATGTAGTGCTGCGGACGGCGGTATCGCAGGACTTTATTTGTGTACTCTCGTAGGGTATAAACGAGACTTTAGGTACGACATCAATATCGCATAAATGAAGAATGATCTGGAGGTCAGCGAAATGTCGAAGAAGTCTAGGGAGGGCAATGGAGAAAGTCAACAAAACCGTCGCGAAGACATGCCAAGCCCTTCCCGCTAATAGTTTATATCAGCCTTCCCCCTTCTCCTACCACGACTATACAGCTTCACTTATCTCTACTAGGTACTAAATTAAGGGTTCATAAAGTATGAGTAACCTAGACGTAAACCAAATTTTAAAGAAATCAAAGTTCCATAGTAAAGATAATCAAAGAGATATTTATAAATTAAAATATTTTATTTTAATTTAATTAATTAATTAATTTATATATCTACTCTAGTAAAATAATTCTACTAGAGATATATTATAAAGATTCTCTTTTTATTTATATAAATATCTTCTAGATTATAATATAAATAATCTCTCTATATAGAGTTAAAAGTGGTATTTACTATAGAAATACTAACTAGGATTATTTATACAACGCGAGTATATAAATATAAAACTAGTTGATTTATCTCTAATAACAATACTAATAATAATAACGTTATATATACTAGGATTCTAAATACGTAAATTCTTATATATAATATATATCTAGATACTATTAAGAATATTTAAAAATAGAATAATTTTCGTTCAAAGTATAGTAGAAAATTTTGAATTATTATAATTCGACTTTTTTTAAAAAAAAAACGATTCTAACTTTATTTAATTAATTTAACTATAAGTTATAAATGGAAGTTTATTATTAATATTGATTTAATTATATTATATCTACGAGTTTAGAAATTTATTAAAGTCGTTACTCTAGTTAGAGTTAATACTATAGTTAGAGTTAGTAATTTTATTATAATATAAATATAGTTATAATTTATTCTCTTAATATAACTCTCTTTTTAATATTATTTTCTCTTTTAATATAAATCTTTCTCTTAATATAATTTCTTCTTTTAATATAATTCTCTCTTTTAATATAATTCCTAATATACTTCCTCTTTTATTTATAATATAAATATATAGAACTCTAAATAGGCTAGGAGAGTTTTTTGAATAAACTTTTTAATAATAATAATAGAATAATAATTATTATTATTATAGAGTAAATTAAATTAGAGAGGTATTTATTTTAGAAAAGTAAAGTTAGAATAGATATTTACTATTTATCTAGAGTAAATATATTGACTACTATAATAAAATCTACTACTAGTCTAATATAGGGAGGTTATTTATATAAATAAAAGGGTATCTCTATAATATATCTCTTTTACTAATAAGAGAGTTTCTTAAATAATTTACTAGTAGATATTATTTTATAATAGTATTTACTAGTTTCTAAAGAAATTTTTTTAATTAAAAACTCTAATTTATTAATGATTTATTTCCTCTATTACTAATTTTGGTTACTAACTCTAATTATTTTAAAATACTATTAATTCTTTATATTTATTTCTCTTCTATTCTATTTTTTATAATTTTATTTATTTATTTTATAAGCTCTAAAGTCCTATTATTATACTATAATTAAATAGGTTATTTTATATCTTTCTAGTTACTAGTCTCTTTACTCTCTTCTTTCTTTGTTTCTTGAGTTTAGATATTTTACTAAATTCTATTAATAATCTAAATAACGTTAATTACGTCTCTATTATAGAGAACTATTTAAACTAATTTATTATAATAAATAATTATACGATTACGCTTATATTTAACAATTATATAAATATATTCTTAGAATTATATATATTTGTTAATATTAATAAAATAGAGATTTAGTATTTTATTAAAAAAAGTATAAAATATAGAAAAATTAAAAAGAAATCTATTTAGTTTATATATTAACTCTATAGATAATTCTAATACTAGCTTTTGTTTAAAAGTATATAATATATATTTAATACTTCGAATAATTTCTAATTAGTTAAAATTCTATCCGAATAATCTAGTCTAATTATTTATATAATAATTAGTTATATAATTAACTATATAGAGTATAATACCGCGCTAGCTTAGAGTAATATTCTAAATATTCTAAATATTTATAAATCGATAAGTTTTTGAATATATAAATTATATTAATATAATAATACTACTTTATATAATTTAAACGAGTTACTCGAAATTAGTAGAAATTTATAAATTTAAACTCTTAAATCCGAAGTTATTATTTTTATTTTATGTTCTATTATTTTCCCCCTCTATACTAGTAAATTATATATTTATTATTTTAACTCTTCTTATATAACTCTCGGTTCATTAATATAATATATAAATTCTATTTTATTTTTAACTAACTTTAAATAATATAGTAATATATATATTATAATCTACTTTCTCTATTTATATTAATAGATAATATTATAAATTATAAATATACTTATCTAGTATAGAAATATATTAAATTGTATTTTATTATATTTAAATTATATTATTATAGAGTTTTTAATCTTTTTTAATTTATTATAATAATTTAAATAGTCTCTAAATAAGTCTCTTTTCTAGGATAGATTTATAGTATTTATAAAAATTATAATCTTCTAGTTAATTTATTAGTCTAATTATTAGAAATAAATCTAATTCCTAATTCTTTAATTAATAATTTTAATATTCTAATACTTTTAAATATTTTTAATTAAATTTATCTAGTCTTTTTTCTTCTTTATAATTATTATTATTTTATATTAATTCTAGAATTTTGAAACTTAAAGCGCCTAAATATCTTTTTTAGTTATTAATATTAAAGATATTTATTATTTCCTAGTTTCTCTACGTTAGAGTTTATTCTCAATATATTAATTTCTAGAATATATTATTATATAGGTTTCTCGACTTATTTAATACTTTAATACTAGGTAGTTTAACTAGAGTTTAATTAATATAATTACTACTTGAATTTTAAATTTTAAAAGTAGAATAATTTTAAATATTTCTAGGATTTTTCTCAAATAATTATTTTAGATAGTTTCAAATTTTCTTATATATTTCTTTATAATCTTCGCTATTCTTTTAAATTAATATAATATTAGAGCCGCGAATATTAATATTAATTTTATTACTATATTATATATAACTCCATACTTCGCGAAGATAGCGCTCTATATTAAGTTAGCGAGATATTTTATAACTCGGCTCTATTTAATTACTCTAGCTTTAAATTAAATTAAATATAATTATTATTTTAATTTCGAGTCGATATATAACTCTAGAATTTAAAAGTTTATTTCTAGCTCGATAGTCGTATTCCTTAAATTTATTTTTATAATTATATTAAACTTCTTTAATATAAAAATATAGTCTTATTTAATTAAAAAATTACTATTTTAATATAATTTATCTTAACTTTTATAATTAATTAACTCTAGATAAAAGATATTTAATTCTTGAATTAGGAAATATCAAATAATTTAATTTAAATATAATTTGATATTATAGAATATTTCTAATATATTTCTTCTACTTTATTACAAGGTTATTGAATTATTAATAAATTCGAAATTCATAACTAGATATAAAATAAATTAAATTTATAATAACTAGTATTTTAGTTATTTATTAAATAGATAAAATTATTTCAATATTTAATAATTCTAATATTTAATAAAGACTATAGTTTTATTAATATTTATAGAAAAAGAGAAAAATAATAGAATTAGATACGACGTTTAATTAATAACTCGATTTAAATACTAGATAATAATTTATTTACTCTCTTCTAATTAGAATATCTATAGTATAAAATATAATACAAAATTCAATATATAATTAATCAAATTACTATTTATTAAATATAATAAATCTATTTTTTAAAATACTCTAGAAACTATTAAAAAACAATTTTGTAATAATAAATCTAAAGATTATTATACTTTGAATTATTATTATATTTCGAGCTAGAAATATATTAATAAAATATTATTTAAAGATCGACTCGAATACTCTATATTATTATTTTAATCTTATAACTTATATTTTTAAATACTAGAGTATAGTATTTATAATATAAATAGTTACTATATTATATAATTACTTTCTAGATATTAAATATTAATATAAAAGTTTAATTTTCAAAGATTTTAAAATCTAGTTTAAATAACTAGATTTAATATAAAGTAAAATTACTCTCTCTTTAGAGAATATATTTTTAAATTTAAATTTAGTAACTATTTAAAGACTTTTTTGAATTTAATAAAATATATAAAAAATAAAATATTATAAAATAGTATATTAGAAAATAGTCTATAAGAATAATAAATATTATATCAATAATATTATTTTTTAGTAATTAAAGAAAGCTTTTAAATTAATAATAATAATAAAAATTAAAATATTATATTTATACCTTCTACGTTATTCGCTAATATATATTATATTAATATACTTTAATTTACAAGATTATATAAATAGTATCTAATAAATAATATTTTTAAAAATTATAAAAGAAAGACTAATATAAATGTAAATTAAACGAAATTAATTTACTATATTAATAATAATAAGAATTTATTAATTAAATATAGATACTTATAATAATTTTCTATAATATATATAATTTAGTAGTTATTATATTATTATTTTAACTATAATATTTTCTTTAATAAAATAGTAAGGTATTTATATTATTAATATTATAAAATATTATATTATATTAATTATTAAAGAGATTATATTATTTATTAAAATCCGTAATAAAAGTAATAAGAAATTAATTTATAACTTATTTATAAATTCTAAATAAATATATTTATTTATATATTTATTTAAGCGGGATTATTTCGTTTATAAAAAAGTCGCGTAGAGTATAGTAAACTAAAATAGTTTACTAGCGAATTATTAAAGAAATCTTTTAAAAGAATAAAAAATTTAATTTATTCTTAAAGTTTCTATTTTCAATCTTTCTAGCCTATTAGTTATTATAGTAGACTTTATTATAAACTCTAGTCTCTTTTATATCTCTATTTATTTTTAATATTAAATCTCTATTATTAATAAACTATATTACTAGATAATCTCGTTATTTTATTTTTATTCTATTTATTTATTTAATAATTCTCGTTTATTACTTTTACGAGTCTAAATCTTTATAATATAAATTTAATAATTTTAATTAAATATTATATATTCTTTTTTATTAATATATTATATCTATAAAAGTATAGAGTAAATTCTAAATATTATAAATATATATAAATTAATTATACCGGGTTAAACGAGGTAATATTATATTTTAATTTTTAAATATTATTAATCTTTATAAATATTTTTAAGAATATTTTTAACTCGTAAAAGTATTTAGATTTAGAATATATTATTAATATAATTTTTATATATAACTCTATTTATAGTTATAGCCTCTATTCTATTTATAGTTATAGTATATTCTATTTATAATTATAGTATATTCTATTTATAGTTATAACCTTATTTTATTTATAGTTATAATATATTCTATTTATAATTATAGCTTTATTCTATTTATAATCAAGTCTTTTATTTATAATTAAGGCTCTATTATTAATATACTATATAACTATACCTAGTAAAACGTCGTTATATATCTAGTATTATATAGCCTAGGCGTTACCCTCGCGTAGATTTCGCGCGAATCGATTAAATCCGGGAATTAAAAGTTACTAGCGTTAAAGATAGTTCCAAGGGGTCGTTATCGTCGATAAAGGCGATTATAGAATATTATATATATATATATATATATATAGGCTATAAATGGGGGTATACGCGTATATATAGAGGTAAAAATAGTTATATATATATATCTATAGGCTATGAATACGTATATCTATAATAATAGTAATAGTTATATATATATATATCTATGGGTTATGAATACGTATATTTATAGTAATAATAATAACTATAAATACGTATATCTATAGGGTTATATATACGCGTATATTTATAATAATAGTAATAATTATATAAATAAATAATCCTAAACGGCCTTAAGTGGTTTTAAATAATTTAAGAATTTTAAATAATCCTAAACGAGTTTAAATAAAAATAAACCGGCCTAAACTGGCCTAAAAATTCTTAATTAACTCCGAGTTATTTTAGCGCTCGCGAGCGGGCCTAAATACTCCGAGTAAATTCGAGTTATTTATACTTTTATAGATAACTATATAGGTACCTCGCTCTACTCGGTATAATTAACCTTAACGCGAATCACGCCCTAACGCGAATATTTTCAAATTTATTAATTTTTAATTACCTACCTATATACTATCTTTAAATTATAACCGAATTATATATTATTAAAGAAAGTCGTATTTAAAATATTCTTAAAGTTATTCCCTCTAGAATTAAATCTAATATTAACTCGTTAGTTATTTAATATTATATTCTATATACGTAGTTTTTAAACTAGTATAATAGGATTAAATCTAAATAAAGTTACTCCTACGTATTTAAACCGGAAGAAGAAAAAGCCCTCTATTATTATTTATAACGATTTAATAAAATAAGTATATTTTACCAGCGCCCGATACTTTTAAAAATTAAAAATTATATTTTACGCGAACGTTTAGGCCCGGTTAAATATATATTAAATTAATAATTTACTAGTTTTTTAAAACGTAATTTTTAATATAAATTATATAAATAAAAACTCTTAATAATATAACAAAAGAACGTATATAAGTCGGAGGATATTTTAGTATAATTTCGACGTTTTTAAAATATATATATAATATACGGGGTAAATTTAAATAATATTTATAATTTTAATAAAACCGGGTTCTAAATTAACGTAGGTAAAAATTAATAAATAATTATAAAAGAGTAGGATAAACCTCTATACTAGATAAATATAATTTACCGGGAGTTTATTATATTTATAAAATATATTAATACTACCGGCTTTATACTCCTATTAATATTAATTCTAGCCGGGAAGTAATTTCTAATTAATTAATTTCAAGAAAACTTAGATCTTAATACTTTTTAAAAAATAAATATAATATCTAAAGCCGCTAGCGTAGAGCTAGCGACTTAGTAATAGTATAAAAGATATAAAGTAGTTACGGGGTTTATTATTAAATAGTTTTTAAATCCTAGATTTAATAATAAAACTAATCTCTAAAGATTCTAATAAAACGGGGGAATATTAACTCGATATAGGATTACTAAAAGTTAGAACCCCGCGATATTAAAGCTAGAACCCTATATCGATAGATAATGATATTATAGAGGTAGCGGAGTATAAATATATATAATACCCTAGCGCCTTTAACGGGGCGTAGGTATATATAATATATTATTATTTTATAATTACCTCTCTTTTTAGGCCCTAGTCTCTAGGTATTTAAATATTTTAGTTAAAAAGTATTTATTAAAAAATCTTTAAACTCTTTAAGAGAAATAAGGGAAAAAAGTTATCTCGTATAACGGCGTTATTATATAATAATCTAAATATAAGGTTATATACCTAATCCTTTAATATTTATAGTATTAATTACGGAATAATATTTAGTTAAATTACGAAGTTTATTAAAAAATCTTTAAACCCTCTAATAGAAATAAAGGAAAAGAGTTTTCTAGTTTATACTATCGGTCCTATAGTATTAATCGCGGAGCGATACGAAACTATTTCCTATAGTATTATTATATAGTATTAATAATAGAAGGGTAATACTACTAAACTACCTCTACTATATAATAATACTAGTAGTAAATAAATAGTATATTTATAAAGTTATCTCTATAGTATTAATATATAGTAATAGTAGTTAATTAAATAATATTTCTTTCGTCCCTATAATACTATTATATATAATAATAACGGAGCGAAATAGTATATATTATCGTTCCTATAGCGCTTATAGCACTCGTAGTAAATATAGTATATTAGATTATTCCTATAGTACTTATAATACTAGTAACGGAATAACGGTAACTACTCTTACTATATACTCCTACTATACTATAAAAATACTAGTAGTAAAGTACTATATATAAACGGTATAACTATAATATTATACCGGGAGATTAGTAATAATATAATTACTATAGTAACGGTTATATTTATTAATAAAAACGAGGTAGCGGAGCGGAGGCGCGTATTAACGTATAATAATAATAAGGTATTTAACGCGACGGTTTATTATTAAAATAAACTCGCCCGTTTATTTATTTTCTCTCTTCGTAACTCTTTTAATCTCTTTTATATATTATTACTCTAGCTCTATAATAGCGTTCTAGTATTATAACTAATATATAAATAATACTCTCGTTATATATAACTTTCTTTTAACTCTATAAATAACTCCTATTTACTAATAATATTAGTTTATTTATATTAATATAGTTTAGTTATAAATATACTAGTAAATATAACTAGTCCGCTATTAGCGCGACTACGTAATACTAATTATAGTAATAATTTACTACGCTTCGTAACTCCTTTACCGGGTCTATTTTTATTAGTTTAATAATAATTATATTCGAGGTATATCCCCTCCTTATATACTCTATTATATTAATCGTTATAGAATCGACTATTATATAAAGATAAATTATAACCGTAAGCTCTAAAGCGATATATATTAATAATAATAAATTTCTAAATCTTTCCGAAGGAAGGTAAAGAAGTCTATATATTAATATACCTATATCGGTAATAGGACTCTTAAAGAAGAATATAAATATAATTTAATAAATAAAGAAATTACCTAGTAGTATAAAATATATAATAAAACGGTAGTAATTAATAGGTAAATCTCTACTATAATCGCTAATTTATAAAATTAATTAACGCCGGCGAACTAGTATATTAAAGAATTAAAGACGATAAATAAAGTTCTCGAATAAAAAATTAAAAGTTTCCGTTAATATAAACGGGACCTAAAGAATCCCGAGGAACATAATATCTTTAAAAATTATATTAAGGAGACTATATCTTTTTCTAATAATTCCGATAGTAATTAAATCTTTCGTATAATATAATAGCGATAATGAATTCTTTTTTTTCTTAAATCGGCGCTAGTTAAATTTACCTAAATATACTATTTAATAGTATATTCTAGGTATTTATATAAACTCTTTTAAGTAAAAGTATTTTTATAAATACGATATCTTATCGTTATTATATATAAATAGTTTAATAGTAAATTAAATTTAGTTATACTTTAAAACTATATAATAAAATTATAAATATAGAGGAGAATATCCGTTATATAAATATCAATAAAAAAATAGTAATATTTACTTTTAACGTCGGCTCCGTTTACTTTATTTTATTATTTTATATAACTAGGTAATCTCTTTAATTATATTTATATATTTATATTTACTACCCGCCTATTTAAAGGCTTTAATTAGTTTATTAATATTAATAAACTCTTTATCTAGTAGTTATTAATTATATCCTTCGCCTTAATTAATTTATTTAACTTTATACTAGATACTTTCTTTATTTTTAATTTTATCGATTACCTCTTCTACTTTTTATAATTTATTATTATTAATAAATTCGGGGGCTTATATAAAAGATTCCGCCGTATTAATATAATCGCGAAGATAATATAATTTAAATAACGATATATAAAAGGTATTATAAATTCTATATATAAAAAGTAGTAATAAGCGGTAAGTTTATACTTTTATTTTATTAATAATCCTAAGGGCGTTATAAACTTATAGAATAATTTCTTATTTAGGCGCTTTTACTTTAAGTTCTTTATTATTAATATAACTAAATTACTAACTTTATAATTTTATAGTTTATATATTTTATTATACTATTTATTTTAGTATTCGGTAGCGCTTTATAAACACTTTATAATTTTATTCTTTAGAGTTTATAATTATCGTATTTTATTATTTATAATTAATATTTTTCTTTCCCTAGAGTCGTCCTCGATCTCTTAATAAATTTTAGGATAATAATTATATATATAAAAAAACGATATCGTTCCGACGACGGTACTCTAATTATTATTTATTAAGAATTTTACTATAAATAATAATCTAGCCTAATTAGTTTATTTATTATTAATAAATATATATAAATAGTACTCTAGTACCTAATTTTAATACTTTATCTATTTATCCGTCTAGGGTTAAAAGATAGTATTTAGGCGTCGTTTAATTTTCGAATAAAAATATATAGTTAATTAGAAGGCGCTTGTAAAAATAGAGCCTCTATCGCTAACGATACTATTAGATATATTATAGTGGTAAATAATTTTAAAATAAAATATTTCCGCTAGCTAAATAATATCGATTTTAATAATTATAAATATATATTTTATTATTTTAATAAATCGATTTATAATAATAAAGATAATATTATAAATAGTACCTCTATATTTACTAGGCGGTAAATTAATTATAAAGTCTATAGAAATCTCCTTCCAAAGTTAAATAATAATAGGAAGCGAATTTAATTTATTATATAAACGATATCGCGGCGCCTTCGTCCGCTAATATATATTATAAATTTTAATATAATCCGTAACTTACTTTAAACTACCCTCCTAGAAAAAAATTCGGGTAATTAATTTATATAACTTCGTAATACTAAAATAACTTATTAGAGGATTATTATAATACCTCTTTATAAACTCTTCTCTTAAAGTTTTATTTCTTAATATATAAAGGCGACTATTATATTTTAATAATCCTTTAGAGTCTATAACTTATACTCTATTCTTTATATATAACGGTTCTTTAATATATTCGCTCTAATTCGAAAAGAGTTTATTTAATTATTATAGGTTTATAATTCCCGAATTAATATTTTAATAGGCTTTTCAGGATTATTATATATAGTTTTAAATATTATTATAATATCCCGCTTTAGAATTACTACTCTTAACTCTATAACTTAAAAAGTAGAGGTTATAACTACCCTTATTTCTTTATCTCCTTCCGATAATTAATTATTAATTCAAAGAGTAAGTTTATTCTAAAGTATTAATAATAATTTAATATTTAACGGCGATACTCTCTTATAATTAAGGCGCCGCGATAATATATTAATAAAATTTAATTTTCTAGCCCGATAGAAGATTTTAAAGTTATAAATAATTAATTTAAATATTTAACGAGTCTACTTAAAGTTTAGCTCCTTCTATTTTATAAAACTCTTTAAATTATTATAATTAATCTAGACTTTAATATAATAGGGGCTACTTTCTAGGTAGTATTACTATTATTTTATTACCGTTATAATAACGAGTAATCCTTAATTATAAGTCTTATAGTTTTATTCTAGGGGATTTAATTTCCGTAACTAAAATATTATAAAGTATTAATAATTATCTTTATCCTATTATAATAATATAGAGTTAAGGCTAAAATTAGAAGTATTTATTTCTATATATAATTATTTAGTTAGATCGTAATAACGTAGAAAAAGTATATTTACGAATATATCTCGTAAGATTTCAAAAACTTTAGTAGCGCCGTTTATTTATTTTAATAGATTTATTTTCTTACCTACTTTATTACCTTTAAATAGGTTAGTAAATAGTGTAATTATATTAAAATAATTATAAATAAACTATTTATAAAAGTTAATAAATTCTAAAAAGATTTATACCTCCCGATAAGTTTTTAGTTAAGGTTATTCCTTAATAATTTTAATATATTCTAGGTCTATAACTACTTTATCAATAAATATAATAAAATCTAAAAACTCGACTATTTCGGTATTAAATTAGAATTTCTTAAAGTTAATAAATAGCTAGAATTAATATAATCGTTTAAATATTTATTTAATATATTAAGGGACGGGATTAATATCTAGATATTTATTAAATTAATAGTTAAATTCATTAAACTATAACTTAGTTATAGTATAGGAGTAAATTAAAATAAAAGATAAAGGACGAAAACTAGGATAGGGTTAGTTATTATTTAAATAAGAATTAATATACGGAGTATTTATTTATTTCCTATCCCGACTATATTGGGATAGAAATAAGAAAACTAGTTTAAATTTAAATTAAATTTAAATAAGTTAGGCTAGGTTAAAATAAATAAAACTATATTATAATAGTAACCCCCTCTTTAAGGTCGAGCTCCTACGAGATAAATAAATAATTAATTTAATTAATTAGATTTCGTAACCCTAACTCTTATTTAGGGTTACGAGATAGTTAAAACGAAAGCGCGTCGGAGTATTCGAGTCATCGATAGTAATAAATAAGAGATAGGACGGGGAATAGGCGGCGGTATATAAATAAAGCTAGGCGTTAACGTTATTATTTATAAATAATAACGACGGGGCTAGGCTATAGGGTACTATCTATTTATATAATAATATAAAGTATCGGTCGAAACCGATATAGAATAATAACCGAGGGGATAATAACGGATAAAGAAAAAACTATAATATAAACGAGAGTTAATTTTTTAAATATCGGATTAAAATAAAGACGGTAGAGGTTCCTTATACTAGTACCTCTAAATAATATATAGTAATTCGTAGAGGTTAACGGCGCTAGGATTTAAAATATAATATTTATTAATAAACTATTAATAATAAGTAAAGTAATAAAAGGGTTTTTATATAACGACGTAACTTTCCTAATTAACGTAGTATTTTAATAAGAGTAGACTATAACGGCGATTATATTTAGAATTTAAAATATCGTTAATATACTACTCTCGTTAGTTATCTTCGGTAATTATAGATTCTCGGATAAGTTAGATTTATCTAAATAGAGAGTTATTAATTATTAATTATAATAAATTAATATAGAAGACGGGGTAAACTTTTATTAAATATAAAAAATTTAACTAAATTATAAAAGAATTATTAAAAACTTTAAAGACTCGGAAGGGGCCGATATTATAATCGTCGAGTTTAATTCAAAAATATATAGTATTTAGATTCTTAGTATTTAGCTATATTTAGTCGTCTATTAAATATATTAAATATAGGCGCCTTCGTTAATTAACCGAGGATTTAAAAATAACTTAAGTGATAAATATCTTATCGCGGAGATAATCGTTTAAGGCTTCTATTTATATTACGAATTTATCGGTAGTAATTAAATAAATATATATTTAGGCGGTAAGATTTTAAAGTAAAAACTCGGTAGACTCGAAACCGATATATAAATATTAATTATAATTAGTTAAGAAAAGCGAGGCTAGAGTATTAAAAGAATTAATATTATTATTAGAAAACTCCGCTCTAAAGAGCTATTTTACCTAATTATCCTATATATAATTAATATATACACGAAGGTAGTATTCTATTATAATATTAAATTACTCGGTTTAATTATCCGTCTAAGAGTAGTATTTAATAAATATATATTAATCGATCTTAAAGTATTTATATAAGACCTCCTAGAACTCCGATATAAATTAAAATCCTCGATCCGAAATAAAGATATCGGGTAGTTTATAAAGTTTCTATATATTCTAGTAGAAACCGTCGTAGGCTTCGTCTACTTCTATCGATATAATTAATACTAGGTACGGTATCTTAGTTAAGCGGTCTACGAAAATTAAAATATACTGATAAATAATTCCTATAAAGGTATAAAATAGTAGGGGATTTATATAATCTATTAAGATATCTCTCTAACGTCGTTACGGGGGCGGTAATAAACGTGGTTATTTTTAAATATATTAGCGGGAAGGCTTAGTTCTTTAATATATATAATAATTCCTAATAAATTACTAGATAATAGTATAAATATTAGGCTACTAATAGGCCCGACTAATTAATTCGTAATATTCAATATAATTTAGGTAATTACCCGCGATACTATTATAAATTAATTAAATTAGACGAAGGTATAGTTTACTAGAATTCGGAATATATCTCTTTCTTTAGAAATAAAGAACTCTATCTTTATCTTTATATTTAACGAGGGGAATTCCGTTATAATAATATATTTTAGAATATAGTATTTCTAGAACTTTAGGGGCGAATTAATCGGCTTAATTAATTATATTCTATAATTAATAAATCCGAGTATTATATAAATCTTCGTTTAAATCGATAAATTAATCTCTATTAAATTTAGGTTTATAAAATATAAGCGAGGTCTATAATTCTAGATTAATATTTATATCGAGGTTTATAACGGTTATATAGATTAATATAAAGTATAATTAAAAGGGCTAGATAAGAATCTCTTAATTTATTATTAATATAATTAAAGTAACTAGGACTAAGGCTAAGGTCGTTATATTTAATAATATATTATAAATATAATTTTTAAGGATTTCTAGGGTTAGGTTTTTTCTTTTTAATATTATCTAATATTAATATTAATATCTAGGGTTTAATTTATCCCCCTTTTTAAAAAGACCTCCTAACCGATATATTAATATATTAAATCTACTACTTTCTTTACTAGGCCGGTAAATAAATTTATAATTAAAATAGAATAAAAACTCGCTCTATCTCACTTAATAACGAGATAATATTTTAGATAAAATAAAATATTTAAGAGCCTTATAATCCGATATTACCTCGATAGAAAAAGTAGATCCCTTTAGTTTAAAGCGTTATTCCTTAAATATATAGACGATTACTATAAACTCTTTATTATAGATTTTATAATTATACTCGGTAGGGTTATACTTTTTTAAAAAGTAAATAATAGGACGAAGAATATTTTAATTATTATATTAAAATAGGACCCCCCTAGATACGTAATTAGATATATTTATTTCTATTATAATTTTACGGTTAGGGTCGAAATAGATTAAAATAATATCGGAGGTAAAAGCCTTCTTTAAGATATTAAAAACTATTTAATATCGAGTATTTTACTCGAAGATAATACTTTTCTTAATTAAGACTATAAATAGTATAACGAGTTTATTAAATTTATAGATAAAATACCGATAGAAGTTAACGAATCCTAGGAAACTTTGAATATCCTTAATATTAACTAATTATAATTAATTTAAGATAGTATCAATTTTCTTTAAATTTTTTTTAATTTTTTTAATAGTAATAATTAATCCTAGGTATATAATTTCCTTAATATAGAAATTGTATTTAATAATATTTATTTAGAGCCCCGCCTCGCGGAGCTTCTAAAGAATATATTTAATATAAATTTCGTACTCTTCCTCGATATCGCTATAGATTAGAATATTATCGAGGTATACGGTATAGGTTTTATCGAGAAATTTATAAAAAATATTATTAATATAATACTAGAACGAGGTAGGGTTATTATATAATTTAAATAATATAATACAGTATTCGAATAAACCGAATCGGGTATAGAATATTATAAGTTCTTCGTCGCCCTCCTTAATACGGAGGCGATTAAAAGTAGATATAATATTTAATTTAAAAAATACTTTAGCCCGATTTAATTAATTTAAAATTTCTAAAATTAAAAGTAAAGAGTATTTATATTTTATAATAATAGTATTAAGCCCTCGGTAATTAATATAAAAATATAAACCTCCGCTAGGTTTCTTTATAAATAAGATAAAGAACACGGTATAAAACTAATTAACTCGAATAAAACCTTTATTAAAATTCTTATCTAGGTAACGGCGGAGTTCTAGGATCTCGTTATAATTTATATTATATAAATTAAATAACGGAGGTTATAGTCCTTCTTTAAACTTAATAATATAATTATATAACCGATATAAGAGTAAGGTATTAGCGTCTTTTCTCGAAAAAATATCTAAGAATTTATAATACCGCGTAGGTAAAATTATAATTAAGTTAATATTTTTATTATTTTAATAAATTTAAAGTTCTTCTTAAATAATAACGGCGGCGAGGTAGAACTCTCTATTTATTTTAAATATAACTTGGTTTTAGGTTTAATTATAAATATTTAATTTAAAGTTTTAATTAAGGCGGGGTTTAAATTTATAATATCTAGATTTTTAACGAGGTTAAATATTTAGGGTCGAGATTTCTTTTAAAATATTTAAAAATCGATCGATTTTTATAAATAATAGATTAAATATAATTTACTCGTTAAATATAACGAGCTAGGTAAATAATCGAGATCCTATCTTATATATATTAAAAGTAATTAAATATTAGGTTCGTTATTCTTAATATTAAAACTTAAAATAAAACGAGATTAAACTACGATACCTAATTTTAAGTATCTTTCTTTATTTAATAATAATAATAATACGGTTATATTCGTTATTATAACTAGTTTTTATAGGAATAAATAACTAGGACTAAAGTAAGAAAAACTCCTTTTAAATCTAAATTTATTATTAATAAATCTAGAACTAGGGTAGCTCCTCTTAAATATTAAATTATTTTATATAAATATTAGACTAGGTTAAGAACTAGGTTTACTTTTAATAAATCTAGGACTAAATTAATTTTTCTTAAATCGAGGTTTACTTTTTATAAATTTAGAATTAGATATACTACTAATAAACCTAAAACTAAAGTAACTTCTCTCGAGTTAGAATTAGTTATTTAATAATAATATTATCGTCTATAAATAATAACGGCTCTTTATATACTAGCGACTCCTTTTAAATCGGGGCTTACTTTATACGGGTATTAAATAAAATTAAAGACTAAGATTCTTAAATCTAGAAACTTTCTTAAAGTATTAAAAAGAGTTTATTTTCCATAAAGACTTTTATAAGACTAAGGGTACAATTTCTTAAATAAAAATATAAAACGAAAATTAAAGAATTATTTAAGAAATTAATAATAACTTTATAATAATAAAGGTATAATAGGCCGATTACGACGGGGTATTAATTAAATTTAGTAATAAAAAAAACTATTCGTTCCTAATAATTATAAATATTTAAAATCGTTTCTATAATATAAATAATACGTTTTATAACGGTAGGTATATTATTAAAGAGTCGGATAATATAAAGATAATAAAGAAAACGAAGGGGTAGCCGATAAATATATATAAAATTATAATCGATAAAAAGATAACTATAATTAATAAAAAATAACTATATATTTATTATAAAAAGTAGGGTCGGTTTTAAAAAGATAGATAATAAATTATAACGAAAGTTTAATTAATAACGAAGGTAAATTAAATAATATAGCCGATAAATAAGAAAGTATATATAGGGTTCTAGGTACTTATAGTCCTAATATATAACTTTATACCGGGATTATTCTTTTTTTATATTTAAAATAACTCCTCTTATAACGCTCTCGTCGTCGTCGATAATAATTATAATACTAGATCGGAGGCTGGCTAGCTTAATAGGGTAGACTTTTATACTATATTTAAGCGATTTATAATAGAAATAAAACCTCTATTTCTTATAAATAACTTTAATAACCGGGGATCTCGTTAATTTATCTTTAATAATAATTTAGGTCGAATTAAAATTTATTAACTCTTTAAATAAAATAATAGAAACTAATCTAGTAATAAGAATAAAAGTACTCGTTATATTAAAGCGAGTTATAGGGGTAGAAGTTAATAAAGATATAATAAACCTCTTTAAAATTTATTTTAATTTAATAAAAGTAGTATTTTAGCGAGATAGATAATATTTAATCTACCGAAGTTCTTAATCGATTTCGGAGTATATACGGACGTATTTATCGAAGGTATATAATTATTAACTATTAATTTTCCTTTAGGAGATAAAGGCCTATTAGGTAATATAATTAATATTATATTTTATAATATTAATTAAAGATTCGTTCTTTATTCGAGAATATTCCTTCTTTTAAAAGACGAGGTTAAAATATTTATTAAAAAGTATAGAGCCTTATTTAAATTCTCGGATATATTTCCGAGTATCCTTTTATTTAAATAAGTTACTATATATTTCCTATAGTTTCTTTCGTTAATCGGTAAAGTTAGTTAAGGTATAAAGATTATTCTTTTAATAATAATTTATTAAATTAGAGACCTTTTTACTAATAATTAATTTAAGCTCTATATAAGCGATTTTATTATTATCGGAGAAGTAACGGTTATAATTAATATATATCCGTTATATTAATATTTATTTCTAAATATCTAATTTATCCTAGTCCTCTTTATATTCCGAGATATCTAGGAACTTTTCGGATCTAGAAAGTATTCGAGATCGCGAGGGGGTAGGTTATTAAATATTTTAAAAAAAAAGACGAGTATAGGCCTATAATAATAGTATTATTAAAAATAATTTTATCGAATATTTAAGGCGGGAGTTAAGGTATAGTTTAGATTATAATAAATATAACCTAAACTATTACTTAAACGATAATATAAACTAGGGATTATATATCTAGCGTAAAAGAAGGGGTAGAGGGTATAGACGAGACTAAAATATCGAATAAAGAATTACTCTCGATTTAAGCGCGTAGGTAATCGAAGGTATTAAGGAAACTAATAAGATTATTTTAAACTTCGGCGAGGAATTATTATATACGGTCTTTAGGGTTAGAAAGTTAATTCTTTATAATAATTATTTTAATATTAGGGAGTACTAGCTAGGTAGTTACTCTTTTATAATATTAAGAAACGGGATTAGTATCTAGATATTTATTAAATTAATAATTAAGTTTATTAAACTATAATTTAACTATAATATAAAAGTAGGTTAAGATAAAAGATAAAAGACGAAAATTAAAATAGGGCTAGCTACTATCTAAATAGGAACTAATATATAGAGTATTTACTTATTTCTTATCCCGACTATATTGGGATAAAAATAGGGAAACTAGTTTAAATTTAAATTAAATCTAAGATAAATTAAGCTAGGCTAAAATAAGTAAGGTTATACTATAATATAATATACTATTAATACTCCGCCGGATTAATACTATAAATTAGGATATTATCTAGATATACTATATATATTATATCTACTAAATTTATAAATATATAGTTAATATAAATTTAAAATATCGCCGGTATATTAACGAGCCTAAAAGGTATAATTAAATATTCAAAGTAATTATAACGAGTTCGGAAAATAATTTTCTATTTATCGCCTTTTTTAATCTAGATCCTATAATAAGTATCTTTAAAATCTAACTTCGTAAAGATTTTAAAACCGTATAAGCGGTCTAATATCTTAGTAATTAAAGATAATAAATATTAATTTTTAATAATTACCGCGTTTAAACCCCGATAATTAATATAAAAATATAATTTATTATTCTTTTTAGGTATAAAAAGAATAAATACTTTAATTAAAAAAATTAAATAACGGATCTAGCCCTTATAGAATAAAGTTTCTAAATAACACTATAACTCCGATAATTTAGTTTAAGATAAATTATAGAGAGGCTTATAAAGTGGTTCTTTATTAATTTTTATTTTAATAATATAATTCCCTTATTTAAAAATAAATAGGGTACTCGTTTTCTTATTAGAAAAAATATTATAAAACTTTATAAGTTCCTTAGGAATCTTTAGGTTAGGAAGTTCTTCCTATTTACTTTACATTATTATAACGTATACGACCGCGAATATATTCGGTTTATTTTTAAAATTATTAGTAAATTTAACCGGTTCTTTAATTTATAAATTATTAAAATTAATTTTAAACCGCTATTAGTCCGTCTTAAAATTAATTAATATCTTTAATTAATATAATTTAGGTATATTTAAAATAACGTCTAAATCTTTAAAGTTTATAGTATAAAAGAGAGTACTATATTTATACCTTTAACTCTAATTATCGATTATTTAATAATCTAATTAATACGCGTTATAATAATATATACTTTATTTATTAATTACTTTAGCTAGTAGTAAAGTAACGTTATAAAGTTCTAAATTATTTTTAATAACGAACCGCTATAAAATTAAATTAATTTATACTCTAGAGTTAATTAAGGTAATAAGTTATTTAATTTTATTTTAAAGAGTAATCTAACCCTTAGAAAGAATAAAAGAGTATATTTCTATTAATCGTTTTTTTTACCCTTCTTCCGAGGCGTAAATTAAACTTAATTATTTTTTATTAATACCGCGCCGATATTTATAACTAGTTTATTTATATTAAGATATTTAGGTTTAATATAACCTTCTACTCTATAATAATAATAAATAATTTTATCGTACGAAGAATTAGTAGTATTAATTTTATATTTATTACTTTTCTTTTTTAAATATACCTATTTAATATTATCGCCGATATTAGGTTTAATAATTCGGTTTATTATAAATTTTCCTTTATTAGGGTTCTTTAATTAAGAACCCGAATTAAAATTAAAGTTACTCATTAATTATATATACTCTAGATTCTTTTCTTATATAATAATTTAGGTAAGAATTTCTTCTCTTTAAATAAATATACTATTAATATTAAAGATCTTATTTTTAAATTTAGATTTAAATTTAATTAAAAAGAAATTTACTTTATACTCCTCCGAAAATAGGGGTAACTAGGCCTTTATTTCTTTAAAATAAACTTTAAATAACGATATCTTTTAATAAAGTTATTATTTAGCTTTATCCTACTTTTTATAAATAAAAAGATAGTAGTTAACTAAATCCGTTATTAAATTAAAAAGAAACTTCTTAAAAAAGCTAAATATAATACTAGTTAAACTATATAAATCGTAGTATTTATACTACTACATTAAAGGGTTACCTTCTAATAAGTTTATATAATATATAATATTTAAATAATCGGTAGTAAAATATTTAAGACTAATTAAAAATTTAATATTTACGTCGCGGAACTAATATAAATATTTATCTTCGCTCGTATCTTTATAAAAACGTATTTTATTAAAGTATAGTATTTTCGCCCTAATAAGGATATCTCTATTAAGTATAGTTAAACTTATTATTATTCTACCGGTAGGTATAATAATTACGGGACCTCTATTATAAATAATAAATTCTATTAATACTCCACTAATAAGTATAGAAATAATAGGATTACGTAATTTTAAATTTTAAATTTATCATACCCTTAACTCTTATTATTATTTAAGGCGACGGTTTTCTTCTTTAATAATTTTAAACTATATATTTAAAATCTTTTCGAGGGTAGTAATATCTTCGAACTTATTACCGTCTTTACGGCGGGGGTCGTCGGAGGGGGTTTAATCGATATTATTATTATTAAATTCTTCTAGACGTCCCGAGGTTAAACCCGATATTATAATAATAATAGGCCTTTTCTTTAAAAAGGTTTAAAAAATTAAAACTATAATATCTTAAACCGCTAGCGTAGAGCTAGCGGCTTAGTAATAATATAGAATATATAAAATAATTACGGGGTTTATTATTAGGTAGTTTTTAAATTCTAAATTTAATAATAAAACTAATCTTTAAGGATTCTAATAAAACGGGGGAATACTAACTCGATATAGGATTATTAAGAGTTAGAACCCCGCGATATTAAAACTAGAACCCTATATCGATAAATAATAATATTATAGAGGTAGTAGAGCGTAGGTATATATAACGCCCTAGCGCCTTTAACGGGGCGTAGGTATATATAACGTACTACTACTTTATAATAAATAACTCTAGATATATAAATAATAATCTCTATAAAGATTAGATTAAGTGTTTTAACTAGTTTACGAAATACCGTCGGGTCGGGCTATAGCGGATATTAATATTCGATAATTATAATAATTATTTAACCCGGGAGGTACTAGAGTTCTACGAAAATAACTAAATCTAATTATTCTATTTATTATTATATTCGTCGTATCTAACGTAGTTATTAAATATAGGCGTTTTCTAGTTATTTAAATATTAATATATTAAAGTTATTAATCTAGCGATATATTAAACCGGGGATAATAATTTAAGAATTAAATTTTTAACTAACTTTTAAATTATCCGGGATAAAGTATTTAAATAAACTATAATAATATTAATTTAACGGAAATCGGGTTTAATTCTTTATAATCTAGATATTATAATACGCCGGTTAATTAAATTTTAAAATATTTCTATTTTAATAAAAGTTATTATCTCGGAAAATACTCTACCCCTAGATCTTAACGAATAATCTACGCTATATATATACCGGTAAATTACGTAATATAGGAAGGAACTCTAGGATCTAAATTTATCCCTAGTATTTAATAAATATATTCGTAGAGTAGAAACGAAGTTACTTTCCGGCCTATTTATAAAGTAAAAGTTAATAAAGTTATATAAAGAAGTAGTAGCTCGGGGAGCGCGTAAAGTATAATTAAATATATTTATTTAAAAGGGTAGTACGGTTTATTCCTATTAAATATACTTTAAGGTAAAGAAATTATAGGAAATAAAACTTAAAAAGGTATAGAAAGTCTTAGAATAAATTAGGATTAAAGAATAGTGGGTAGCTTCTACGTTTAAGAATAAAAGAATCCGGTATTCTAAATAAATAACTATAAAAGTAAAACTATAAAAGAAGACTAACTAAATCGGGAAGTATATAATAAACTTTCTTATATTATTATTTCTATAATTAATAGGGTAGTTAAAATAATTAATATTAAAGCGTAATTCGCGTTAGGGCTAGTTATACCGAGTAGAGCGAGGTACTCGTATAATTATAGTTTATGTTTTCTTATTATTATTCTATACTTTTATATTTATATTTAAATCGTATATACGTAGTTACTTCTTCGTTATAATAGGCTTTACGTCTCGCTAGTATTCTAGTATATTTATATAATTATTAAAAATACTAAATTTATATAAATACTAGTATTTAAAAATATAAATAAAAGTCTTTCTACTCGTCTAAATTTGGTTTTATATATTTATACTCTATTTTTTATTAATTAACGAAGGTAGAGGTTAAATCTTATTAAATTCTATATAATTTATTTTCTAAATCTTGAAATAAACTAGGGCTTTTATAATTTAATTAGTATTAATATCTAGTATATAATTAGAGAAGAGTCTCTACTTAAGGTTAAAGTTTTAGCTTTATATATATTTATTCTATACTCTTTTTTATATATAAATATAGTAGATATATCTTTTCCTTAATTCTTTAATTTAACCACGTCGTTATTACGAATATTATATAGTATTAGGAGTACCCGCGGAGAAAGTAGAATAAATACTAATAATAGGACTATTTACTATAATCGGAGAGTAAATAAAATAAGTAATTTACTATTTATTATATTTAAGGGGTAAATAAAATAAATATATTATATTTAATATAATTTCCTTTTATTATATAAATTACGTAATTTATAATAAATAAAAGCTTTATATTTAACTTTCTTTAAAACCTTTAATTATAAATTATAAATATAATTATTTATTAAATTATTAATTAAATTTATTAAACTTATTTAGTTATATTTAATTATTTATATAAAAACTATTATTTATTAATTCTTAATACTTCTCTCTAAAAGTATTAATTTAAATCTTATCGATATTATATTAAAATATTAAATAGAGAGTTTTAATACTTTAAATATCTTTAGAATAAATAACTCGAACGAAAACGACGGTAAATAAATATCGAAAAAAGTATCTTTAATTAAAAGAGGGGGATAAAGTAAATTTCTTAATAAAAAATATAAAGAGTAAAAGACCGAGTAAGAAAGTAAACTATATTAAAATCGGATTATTTTCGATTAAATAGAATAGAGAACTAGTTAATTACGAATTAAATCTTCTAACCGATATTAAAGTATATTTAATATTCTATATCTCTTTATTAAAGTTAATAGACTTTATAATATCTTTATAAAATATCTTTTATTTTTAGATTAAAGAAAAAACGGAGTTCGAGTTAAAAAAGATTCTAGATTATAAAAGTTAAAACTATTTTATTAAATAGAAAGAATATAACGAATTAGAAAAAACTAAAAAATTAAATATAAATTTTAGGAACTACCTAGATCTTTTATAAAAGATTTATTTAAAATAAAGAGTATAATTAATTAATCGAATTCGTCTTTAAATTATTTTAAGGATATATCGAATAAAAAATTATCGGGTTTAGAATTAATATCGTTAATCTCCCCGTTTTTTTCTAACTCGGTAATATTTTTTAACTCGTTTTTAACTCGTTTTTTTTTTTTTTTAATAACTCGACTTTAATCTAAAAACGAGTTTACTTCGTTAATATTATTTTAACTTCTTTTAATTTCTCCTCGCTTAATTTCCGAAGACGAGTTTATTTTATAAATAAAAAGAATACTAGGTTATATTTTTACCTAGTACGAATATACTTTATATATTTATCCGAATAATCTTTAATCTTATATTTTTTAGGATATCGCTTCTCGATATAATATTAATAAATTCGTATAATTAACTTTAAATTAAAAAGAGATTTACGAAATTATTATTTATAATAAAAAGATAAAGAAGAAGTAGAGTTAGATATTAATTATAATAAAAAATTTACTTTCGGGACGAAAGTTTCGAAAGGGAATTTAATATTATAAATATTATATAATATTAGAATTACCTAGTAAAAGAGTAAAATAAATACTATTAATATAATTATTTACCGCGATCATCGAGTGAGTAAAGTAAATATATTATTATTTATTATATTTATTGAGTAAATAGAGTAAATATATTACTCTTAATATAATTTCCTTTTATTATATAAATAGTATATTTTCTAGTAGATAAAAGCTTCGTATTTAACTTCTCTTAAAACTTTTAATAATAAATTCTAAATATAGATATTTATTAAATTATTAATTAAATTTATTAAATTTATTTAGTTATATCTAATTACTTATATAAAGATAATAATTTATCGACTTTTAATACTTTTTTTTAAAAGTATTAACCTAGATCCTACCGACGTTATATTAAAGTATTAAACGGAGAGTTTTAATAATTACTCTAGAATTTCTTTTTATTCGAATTCGGTTTCTTCTTTTATATAAAAATAAAAGATATTTTATAAAGATATTAAAATATCTATTAACTCTAATAATAAAATTTAAAATAATAAATATACTTTAGTATCGGCTAGAAACTTAAATTTATATTTAATTAATTCTTTAATCTTTTTAATCGAAAATATTTTAATTTTAATATAATTTAATTTCTTACTCGATTTTTTACTCGTTATATTTTTTATTAAAAAATATACTTTATCCCCCTCTCTTAACTAGATATACTATTTTCGATATTGATTAATATATTACTCGATACTCTTATTAAATCTTTATATTTATTTCTATATATCTTTATATAATTATTTTATATTAATTATATATATACTTCGGATTAATATAGGGTAAAATAGAGATCGAGGTATAATCCCTACTTTAATCTAGTATAGAGATTTATTAATATAGAATCGAGAGTAAAATAAAATAGAGTAAAATTTTACTAAAGAATCCCTACTACGTTAAGACGGATTTCTAATAATTATTATAATAACCCTAGAGACGTATTATAACTACTACTACCTTTATAAATATATATATTTATAGTTACTACTATTACTATAGATATATATATTTATAGTTACTACTATCTTTATAGATATATATACTTATAGCTACTACTATTTTTATAAATATATATATACTTATAGTTACTACTACCCCTATAAATATACGCGTATTTATAGCTACTACTACTACTACCTCTATAAATATATATACTCATGACTACTACTACCCTCATGGATATATATATTTAAAACTACTACTACCTCTATAGATATACGTATTTATAGTTACTATTATCTTTATAAATACGCCTATTTATAGTTACTACTACTACTACCTCTATGAATATCTATACTCATGACTACTACTACCTCTATAGATATATATATTTATGAAATAAGCGCTCGGACTTATAATTATTCAAGTTAATATTAAAGTTAAAACTATTATTAATTTAAAGTTAGATATAACCGAAGATTTTATTGAAAATATAGTTTAATTCGTTTATTCTAAAATTAAAGAGATATTTAAATAATAGTTTAGTTTTGAATTTAAAATTAACCCTTTTTAAATATTTATTAATATATTTTAATATTAGTATTTATTATAGTAGTTATTATAGTAAGGTAGAAAAATATCTATTTATTCTATTAAGAAGAATATTAAATATATCTAGTTTATTAAGATTTTATTAAATTAGTAAAAGTTAATTAACTTATAATAATACTAATAAGAGAAGAAAAGTAAACGTCCTCGCTTATATAGTTATATTAATACGTAGTAGATAGTAATATATTAATAATTAAAATTATAAATATCGAATTCCTTTATATCTAGAAGGTTTTTATAGAAGGCTTTAATATACTCTTCTAGGTCTTCTACGCCGTAGTATAACGGAAGTCTTCGGTAGTTATTTCCGTAATTTATTATAAATCCTTATTTTATATTTTTAAATAAACTCTAAAGCGTTACCGAGGTCTATTATATTATATTAAGAGTTATATTAATACCCTAGTCTTTCTACTTTATTAAATATTAGATTTTTACTATATTATAATTACCTATAATAACCTCGATTTTAAATACGTCGTCGTGTTCTTTACTATTATCTTCGATAATAGGTAGCGGCTCGTTTTTATTTAAATAATTATATAAATTATTAGTATTTATAGGCTCTAGTTATACTATTAATATTATAGAGTAAATATATATAAGAGATAGAAATTTAAGCCGGTATATTAGTATTTTAACTTTTTTAAAAATTTAAAAAGAACCGACCCGTTAAATATATAATTTAGGATTCGAGATATCTAGTATTTAATAACCCTCGTTAAAGCGAAGGTAGACTTAACCTCCTTTAAATAAACTAATAAATTTATATTTCTTATTATAGTATAATTTAGTAAAGGCGTTAGTAAACGCGATAAACTCTTCGGCCTAGTCTCGTTTATACTAGTATAGTCTATTAAAATCTTCCGCGGGTAACTCTATTAATATATTTAAAATATCGCGGACTTTAAAATTATAAACGATTTTATTAAATATTATATTAATAGATTAATTTTTAGAGTTATTAAACGACCTTTATAAATATAATAATATAATAATCTAGTCGATAGTGTCGATATAGAGTTATTAGAATATATAGAATTTAATCGCGATCTCGACGGTTTAATTAATTCTTTTAGACTAGTCGTTTATTTAAAGGTAATAAATTATTAAAATAAATATATTATAATTAAATTTCTAGAAAATAACTCTTTAGAATAATAATATAAACTTCGAGTTTTAATTATTTATAATAGTATAAAGAACTCTCTAATTATATATTATAAAAGCGGCGAGAACTATATTAACTTATTATAGCGCTTTTTATATAAATCGACCCGGTAGTAATAAAACGCGTTTTAAGAACTTATATATTATAGTAAATAAATAGTCGAAACCTTCGAAGGGTTTAGTAAAAGATAGTATTACTACGAAGTTTATAACTATAATATAAAATAGAATACTAGGTTTATTAATAGGTAGTAGGTTATTATAAAGTTTATAGCGCTTTATTTAATTAAACTAGTATATTAAATAGTATTTAATATAAACTCGGAGATACTAAACTAGATACTTTATATAGATTGATATTATAATACGGTCGTAAATATAGTAATAACTACCGTAGTATTAATAATTATATATTAATTTAAAGATATTTTTCTCAAGTAAATTAAATATATATAAGCGCTCTCGACCGTTATCGAAATTAATATAATAGATTAGACTATCGCGAAGACGGAATCGTAAATTTATTTTATAAATCTAATCTCCTATATCTATTTAGGGAGGTACTTCGGTAGTAATTTTAATAACTACTTTTATAGTTATTATAATATCTACCGAAGCCTTTTATAAAAGATTTAGGAGCTTTTTTTATTACTCGTTATCTTAATATATTTTAATAAATCGAGTTTTAAAATTATTAGATATCTTTATAAAAGTAATATAGTAGATATTAATAGATTTAGGATTATTAAAAACTATACTAAAGATTTTAATAAATAAAGTATTAAATATTCTAGGTACTTTAATTATTTTTAAATAATTTTATATCTTTTAAAATTATAATAAAATATTAGAGACGATATTAAATTTCCTAGATTTATACTTTACTACTAGATCGAATTATAATAGATATTATAATATTTTAATAAAGCGTAAATTAAATTTATTAATCGATAAGAATAAAAGGCTAGTCTAGCGCGAGATCGGTACCGTAATAAAATAATTAATATATAGGACTACGGGAGGTTTCTTAGATAACTCGATTATATATCGCGTCTTTTTAACGACCTAGACGATACCTATTATTTTAAACTCAATAGGTTAATAGTTTTATTTAATTTAATTAAATATCTTATTTAGGAATATAATAAATTATATTAATATTTAAGAGAAACTCTTTATAACGTTACTTTTAATATAATAAATTATAATAATAAAATTCTAGATCTTAGAGGTATTTAAATCTATAAATAAAGTCCTTTTAAAATTAAAATAAATTAGGAATAACGGTTATAAAAAGACGAGTTTAAGTTTTTAGAATAAATTAAATTCTATTTAAATAGATTCGTAGTATAATTTATTAAATTAAATTCTTTTAATATAACCTACCGAAGTCTTCGGTAGGTCTTTAGTTAAAGTAGTTTTATATTATTATAATATTTCCGCCCGCTAAATATATTTTAATATAAAGGATCGTAGTTAACTAGTAAAATCTAGGAAGATTTCTAATTCTCGTAAAGACCGGGGGAAATTTAAAGTATCGATAATTATTAGTTTTTCTATTAATATAGATAGGCCTAATAAATTAATATATTAATTTAATAAAGTAATCGATAGATACTCTAAAAAGATTTTCTTCGGGTTAAAATTAATACGACGTTACTAGAAAAGTATAAAGAGTTATTATAAATAAACTAGGTATTCTAGTAAAGTTTTAAAAAAGGTAATTATATTATTAATATAAACCCTAATAGAACTCCTAAATAGTCGGAGTATTTTATTAATTTAATATTATATATAAAGCGAGGAGCCCTTATATTTTATTAAAGCGATATTATACTACTTTTATCCACGATATAAAATAATAGTAAATTTGTACCGATTATCTTCTCTAATATTAAATTAATAGAAGTAATTAACGTTATTATAATAAAAATATAAGAGTAATTTAAAATTACCGAAATAATATCGGATTATAAAAATAAAGAATAGTTATTAGAATTTATAATTTTATTAAAACCTCTAATATTAATTATAATACGATCTTTCCTATTTATTAGAGTATTACACTATACTATAAAGATTAAATAATTAAATAAGGTCGGAAAATTAGATTAGGTTATTTTATCTTATTAATAAAATTTATTAAAAGTCTTATTAATTATTTCCTTATTCTTCTAGTTAATAGGGTAGATTTTAGATAACTTTAATACTATATTAAATTTAAAGTATATCGGTATTTATTCGTTTTTAAAAATAAATATTATAGTACTTTAATTAATCCAGATTTCCGGGAAGTTATTTACTACTATAATAATTTATTTTACTACGTCAAGACTACTATAGATAATAATATTATTAAATATAATATACTCTAATTCGGGGTTAACAATAGTATAAATTATTTCTAATATTACGGAAGGCTTTTATACTAGTCTTATATAAACTATAATAAGGACGACGAGGCCTCTAGTAACTTTAGTTTTTTATAATATAAATCTCTATAAACTAGTATTACTAGCGGTAAAGTTTATTTATTTTAATAAAATTATATAAACTCTTTTTTATTTATACTTTATTATAGAATTAAACCTAGTATTACGAGGTAGTCGAACTAGTATATTAAACGCGTTATATATTTAAACGAAAGATATTATTAAATTAATAATATAAGCGAAAATACCTCTCTTTAGTTTAAGGTTTATAGTATATTCTAATTTAAAAAGAAAGTCTCTACTAGAGAGTACTTCGCCTTTATAGGTTATTACGACTTATTATATTATATATATTAGAGTAACTATAATAGACTTGATTTTAATAATATACTTAATATATATTTAAAGATATATATATATATTAATAGGAGTAGTAAAGTCTTAATAAATTACGATTCTCGCGGTCTCCGCGCCGAAGTCGATAGTTATTCCCTAAGACTTTAATGTATTATTATTAATTAATAAATTAGCCTTTAAATTATCGATAATATATATTTCTATAATAAGAGAGCCTATAATAGGCTAACCGTTAATAGTATTATCTATAAATATTTCGACTATAATATACTCGTTAATACAAACGATCTTATTATTAATACCTCGTACGGGTATTAGTAATAGTATTTTCTTTATCTCTATATTAAGTAAAACTAACTTTAAATAAACTTTATTAATTAATATAATAAAATAGTTATTATTTAAATATACTTTAATTTACTCGTTAAAAATATTAAAGTATATCGAGCCGGACTAATAAATTTTAATCGTAATATATTTTTATTTTTAGAAGTCGTAGCTAGGTACCTTAGATTAATTTAATATAATATTTAACTTTACTAGGATAAATCTAGTAAATAGAGGTTAAACTAGTATAATATCGAGTAATACTTTAAACGGTTAAATTACTATAGTCTCGACTAGTATTTTAAGCTAGTTTACTTCGTTAATAATATTTACGGAAGGATTCGACGGGGTATTAAATTAAATTATAGAAATTTTTATTAAAAAGAGAGTTTTATAACTTAATAGAAAATTTCTATTAAATTATTTTTATTTAAAGTATTAAAATAACTTATTCCTTAATAGGAAACTAGTAGTATAATTAAAGTATTTATAATCCTTGTCCTTAGGCGGTAATATAAAATTGATATTTATTATATATTATTATAGCTCGTCGAAGTTATTATAAAAGTTATTTAAATAATAAAAGATTTTAATATCCTCGGGTTATTAAATATTATCGGTTTAAATATAATATTACTAGAACTCGGTAGATTAATTATATTTATTATTAAAGTTTTTAATAACGTCCTTAATAATAATTTAATAAATATATTATAACGAGAATCGAGGTTATTAATTATCTTATAATTTAATAAATCGATTATCGTAGGGTTTAATAAATCCCTAAGATTTAATAAATCTATTATTTATATAAGATTTATTAGTTAACGGAGGTATTGAATTTAACTCGTTTACGGGGCCCGTAGTAATCTAAAGTTTTTAAATAATAAATAGAATCTATAGAGTATTTAAACGTAACTCGTTTTATTATTATTAAGATTTATTAGCGAAGCCGCTTCCGTAGTTATTATACCTCTACTAGTAATCTTAATAAGGCGGCCGCTAGTTATATTAAAAGAAAGATAATAAACTAAAGAGTCTACCTTAATAATTAAACTAAAAGTATTAACCCGGTCTTAGTTATTTCTTACTATTATAGTAGAGTTAAGGGGCTCGCTTATTATTATATTTTATTAACTTATACTATATATTAATTTTAGAATCGATTTAGTCTAGAAATTAAAATAGTATAATTATCGAGGTAGATTTAAATATATCGCGGCGGAACTTTAAAATTAAATTATCCTATATTATAAATAGTTAGTTATATATTAAAGTAAACTCGGCCGCTTTAATATAATATAATATCGACTAGATATAAATACGCGGTAATTTATTATTATAAATATTTAATATACTATATCGTTCTATTTATAGGCGTTAAATAGTTATTATAATTTAAATTTTAAACTATTTAATTATTATATTAAACTAGACGTTTAGTATAATTAATTTTTAAAGACTCTTTTTAAAGTTAATAAATTTAGTCGAGTATTATAAAAGAGCTTCGTTACGAAGATAAATAAATAGAGTTTTACGGATTTTATCGTCGCCTTTAATAACGGCTATATTTTATAATCTATTAATAAAGGCGTAGATATTATAGTAGAATAAATAATATTTTAAATTAATAATAAAACCCTCTCCTTCGGAGCTTAGGTCGAAGAACTTAATATTATTTATTTTAAATTAAATATTTCTATTTCTGTTATTTATTTTATTTAGTTTATTATAATTTATTAAATTTACTAGGCTAGCCGGGCTTTAAATTAACGGGTTCTCTTAAATATATTATATTATACTAGTAACTATAATAGATTATATAATTATTTATATAATAGGGTTTATTATATTAAATTTATTCTAGGGTTTAAAAGATTAAATATAAATAGCCTCCTCTATTAATATAACTCTTATTATAAATTTAGTATTTTTCGTAGATAACGAACTATTTAGTAAAATATAAAGAGTTGCTCCTATAGAAAGCGGGTTTTATAGTCGTTATAAAACTCGTATACTTTATTAGAATATTTTTAACGAAGCGCGGAGGTTAGATTTATTATAAACCTAGTTCGAAGGCTAGCGAGGTAATTCGATAAAGTTAAATCTAATTTTAATACAGTCGTCCCTTATTAAATTAATACCGCGAGGTCTTTATACCGGCCTAAGATTACTTCGAGTAATTTAACTAACTAGTTAATATATATTATAATCGATTAAGTTCGTATAAATATAGTTATTATCGAGGAGTTCGGATAATAAAAAGATAAATACGACGGTATCTTTTATAAAGAGGTTTAGTAACGAAACTAGTTTACTAGTTATTAATAAACTATTTAACTAGCTAGTTTACTAGTTTATAATATATTAAAGAATATTATAGAAGATTTTAAAAATTATTAATACTATAATAAACCTAGTAGTTTAGTAGAGAAGTAATATAACGAAAATATTAAAAGTAGTTATAATAGACTTTAATAAAAAAATACTACGCTAGGCTAGTATTAATACTAGAGAATAGTATTAATATTATAATAAAATAGAAAATAGTATCTTATAAAGCCTTTAATAATATTCTCGTTATTATTATTATTATTATAGTAGTTATTATAATAAAGTAGAAAAATATCTATTTATTCTATTAAAAAGAATATTAAATATATCCGGCTTATTAAGGTCTTATTAAATTAATAAAAATTAATTAACTTATAATAGTATTTTCCCTCAAATTTATTATTTTATTTTAAAGAATATTTCGATTTAAAATTAGTTAAAAGATAAAGAGTAACGAATAATAATAAATATTAATTATAATAATTATTATAATAATTGTCTCTTTATAGTATAATTTATTATATATTCTATTATTAATTTATAATAGGAGTAGTAGTAATTATAACTATATATATTTATAGGGGTAGTAGTAGTAGTACGCTACGGAATAAAGAAGGGAAGAGAAGGGAATAACCCCCGCTCCCTTCTCTTCTAGTAGGGAAGGGAGCGGAAGGGAAGAAATAGAGATTACTAAAGAAGGGAAGGGATTACCTACTATTCCCTTCCTCCCTACTCTCCCTATAGGGCTGCTCCCATATATGGCTATATATGCGCGCATGTATACCCCATGTATGCCCCCATATATGGCCCATGTATGCGCCCATATATGCCCCATTACTACTCCTATATGGCCCATGTATACCCCTATATATGGCCCATGTATGAGCCTATTACTACTTCAAAATATGGCCCATTCTTGCCTATATATCGCCTATTACTCCGCGCATACATGGGCTATTACTGCGCTAGTCCAAATTAGGTATAAGGATAATAATAATACCGAGGATTAATTAAATAAACGAGTTATTTAAATAATAATATAAAAGATTTAAAAGAATAATTATAAGGTAAATTGTAGTCGTTTTTACTACTATAGAGTAAGAAAGTTATATTTATTTAATAACGACGAGGTATAAAAGTATTTAAAGAAAAGACTTGAAAATTCACCTCTAGTATATTTTTATAGTATATAATTAATTTATAAAACGTGTATATAGTAATTTTATTAATATTCGAGTATTACCTCGTTATTATTAAATAGTTACTCTCGATTTAATAGGAGGACTTTTTTAAAATACTAGTATTTTATTTTATCCTACTTTACCCTAATTTACGAGTTAAATTTAGGCCTAATTTATATTAAATAAATAATAACGTAATTATTTACTTTATAATTATATTCTATACTTTTTCTAAGTTTTAATTTCTACTATTTATAATATAAATATTATTTACTCGGGGTACGGAGAAAGCTTTAAGAAATCGAATTAATAATAATAAATAAAGTAATAATAAAGATAACTAGTATAATAGATATATTATTAATAACGGCGATAACGATAGTATTAAATATAAGCGACGACGAGGTAGTTATTATTAATATTTATAGAGTTTATAGAATAAGTTTATTATTAATAAAATAGGGTCTATTTTTATTTATTTTTAAAAAAGTTGAAGTTTATAGACCCCCCGCGCCCTTGAACCCGTATTCTAGGTACCGAGTTAGAATATTTTAAATAGCAGTCTTTTCGCTTAAATAATATATTTTAAAATACTATTTCGGGGGTTATATAAATTTTAGTTATATAAAGAGATAGTATAGAAGTTTAAATAATTAAAGGGTAATTTTTAATAGAATAGAAATCTCTTTTTAGTAATAGAACTAGCCTTTTTTTATCGAAGGATTAAATATTAATTTAATTACAAGGGACTATTAGAATAATAAAAACGAGAAATAATTAATTAAACTAGTATAGTCCTATTATAGAATATTTTCGTAATTATTTAAAGATTTAATATATTATTATAAAACTTATCCTTTAATAATTCTCGATTTTTAATTTTTATAGGGATTATCGCCTAGAGACCGAAAACGCCTTTATTAAAATTCAAGGCTCTAGCGGAACTATATATAATAAATTATACTAGGTCGCCGATTTCTTATTATAGTATAAAGAAGTATTAAATACTAGGCTCGAGTTACCCGTTCTTAAAGAACTTAAGGTAGACGGAGTATTTTTAATTAATTTAAAAATCGGACTCTTATTAAAAATAGAAATAAGAGGAGGCTCTCTAAATATTCTAAAGTTTTTAAATATTATACTCTATATAAAAGGTTATAATTATTTTATAAATAAATATATTAATAGAGTAGAATAAGAAACTAAATTAGTAGTTAAATATATAATTATATCGAAGTATAGATATTTAGAAAATCTATATTTATTTATTAATATTATTATATTATAGATTATTTTCTTAGTCGTTAATATTTATTTCTATTTTAAAGAAAATTTAATATAGAAAATATAAAATAAAATCTCGTAGCGGTCCTATTAATAGTTTATTATTAATTATACTCTTTATATCCTCTACCCTCTTATTATAACTCTTTATTTTAATCCTCTCTCCTACGCCGCCTATAAATATATATTATATTATATATTATTAAATCTCGAATAACGGCGCCCTCTTCTTTATTAATATAATAAATATATATTATTAATCCCGCTTTATTATAAAAGAGTATAAATAATACCCCGTTAAAAAGAAAAGTACTTTTTTAACCTTTATAAAAAAAATAACTAAATAAAAGGATATATAATTTATAAATATATATCTCTATAACTAGGGTCGTGGGTTCGTTATAAATATAATAATTTATATTAATATTAGCCTCGTTATATATAATAACTAGATAAATATTTCCGAGTCTAAGTTTAATAGCCCGCCGAGTATCTCTAGAGGCGTTGAATTAGAAATTAAATAGAGTTTTAATAATTAATATCGTAGATACTAAATTCCTATAATATATACTTATAAAAGTTAATAAGGAATTTAATACCGGTAACGTCGTAACTTTTAATAAAATTATTAAATATTATTATCGGAGGGAGGGTAAAAATTTCGTTAATAATAATAGAGTAGAGGTTTAGGGATTATAGCGAGGTAAAGATAAAGAAAATATCGAGGGTTTTTTATTTCTAGAGGTTAGAGCTAAAGATAGTATTAACTACTATTTATATTAAGATTACGAGGGGTTATATAAAGAACGGGGTATAAAAGAAGAGTTAACTAGAAATATACTAGAGTTCGAGATAATAGGTAGATAATTCTTAGGCGAGAAAGAATTAAAGAGAGGGGTTACGATTATAATTTAAATAATTATAAATAAAAAAACTATTATTAGGAAGGCCGTAATTTAGATAATATTCGAACTTTTTATATTTAGCGAAATTATAAACGAGATTATTAGTAGGAGTTTTCTATTTATTAATAATATTCTCTTTAACCCTAAGAGTAGAAATAATAATAAGAGAAAGTTAATTAAAGACTTGAATTTAATCTAATAATTAGATATATAAAACTCGATAAATAAATAACTTATCTTTATATTTATAACGATTACTATATAAAAGAGTGTCTATTTACTACTAGAATCGATATTCTAAGAAATTTTCGACGACGAAGACGATATAGTATTTAATATAAACTATAGGAGAGGATATTAAATAAAGTATAAAATAATAATAAAAGAATATACTAGGCTAGAGTCGGCTATTATTTATTATTATAGATATTATTACTATTATAAATATTACTTTAAGTCGTTTATTTATTACTAATTAAATATAATCAAGTTTAATAAAATATAATAATTATAAACGACGGAATATATAAGGCTTCGAAAAGTAATAAATAATATATTAACGTAGATATAGATACGTGTAGTATATACGACGCGAAATAGATATATTTATATATTATTTATATAAATTACGAGAGTAAAAGTAGCTATCTAGTTAAAAGTATAATTATAGCGATATCCAATTATTTTAAAATACTAGTATTTCGAAGTTTTACGTTAATTTTTCGAAATTTTATAATAGTACTTCGAAGCCTTATATAAATTTATCGAATTATTATATTAATACTTCGAAACTTTATATTAAAGGTATATTAATAATTATATAATCTTAGTTAATAAAAGACCTCTTTATATTCTATAATAACTAAAATACTTTTAACTCGAATAATTATCTTATTATTAATCATCGGCTTTTATATTAGGAATAATATTACTTTATTATATTATAAATATAACTACTAGAGTTAATAGCGCCCTATATAAAGATATATTATAATTTAACCCGTTTTCTAGCTAGAAGTAATTCTTCCTTAATATATAATAAGACTTTAGAAATATTAATTAATATAATATTTATAAAGCGCTAATAGTAGAAGAGTTAAATATTAATTTTAATTTTAAATAGAGAATTTTAATTCCGGGCCTAAATTTTAAAGAAAGATATATTATTAATAATAAACCTAAATAAAATATATTATTAAAGTTAATAATAAATAATCGAGTAAATACTCGTCTAATTCTTAGAGTATCTTATTTAACGAAAACTTGAATATAAAATTTATAAATTAGGGATTATTTTATATACTAGAGAAGAAAATCGTTATTAGAATATAAAAATTAGAAAGTTCTTCGGACCTAGGGCTTTATCTATACGAATTATTTAATATATAATGAAATAACTCCTCCGTAGTCGCTATAAAATAATTAGGATTATTTAATACTTTATAGTAGTTCTTAAATAAACTAGAAAAGATTTATTAAAGTTATAGACTCTCTAGCTACGTAACCCTAGCGTAAATAATAGAAAATAACCTACGCTCTTTTAATAAACTCTCTACGCGGATCTCTAAATATATTTATATTAAATTAATAAATTTAGTCTTGAATAATTACTTTTCTTTTTTTTTAATTTACTCTACCTCTCTATTAACTAGAAAGATATCTATTATTATTAGAATAATTTAATAACCTAGACGAGTTACTTTTTTAAATTTTTGAAATCTTGTTTAATTATTAAATAATTCGACTTCCCTAGTTTTACTACCTCGTTAGAGGTTTCCGATAATAATTTTAACAACTTTAATAAATCCTCTACCGATATATAGTATAGCGAGTATAATATAGGAGCTATTATAAATATAGAGATAATCGACGATATTTAGCCTATATATTAAGGCTCTCTATTTAATACTTTAGTATAACGTCGATAGGACCTAGGTTAATACTCGTTAAGAGGAGTATTAAGGATTAAAGGATAATAGACTTCGTATTAATATAAAATAAAACTAAATAAATTTAATAAACTTAATTAATAATTTAATAAACGTTTATATCTAGAATTTATAATTAAAAGTTTTAAGGGAAGTTAAATACGAAGCTTTTATCTATTAGAAAAATACGTAGTTTATATAAAAGAAGGAAACTACGCTACTTATTTGTTTACTCGTTTATTCCTTCGTTAAATAACTAAGTAACTAAGCGCTTATCCGCTTATTAGTTTATATACTACGTCGAGTAGTAAATAATTCCTTAGCCTATTAAATATATTAAATTTATTAAGGCTCGAAGAGAATTTTAATTATAATATTACCCCTCTTTTCTAACCTTCTTTATCTTTAAAGATAATTTTATATCTTCTCGTTAAATAAAGTAATATAATAATTTATAGGAATAAGTCGTTTTTAAAAATCTTATAATTATAGTTATTTATACGCGCTATATTATACGTTAAACTAAGTATCGGTTTTCCTCTTTATCGAAAAAGTATAAGGAGTATATTAGGACCGGAAAAAAATACGAGCTCTTAAAATTAGTTTTTAGTTTTTTAGGTATTAATAAAACTTTAGAGTATTTAGAGTATAAGGAAAAAGAGATTAAAATTACTTAAAAAGTAGTTAATAAAGTTATTACCGCTACGAACGAAATTATTCGCTAGAAGAATACGAAGTTAAAAAGGCTTCGTTAATAAAAGAAATTCTTGAAAGAGCGTAAATAAAAGATATTTAATAAAGATTTTATAGATATAAAGAAATTAAAGCGACTAGAAGAACTCGAGAAGTTTAGTAAAGTAGAGTATATAGTCGTTAAAACTCTCTACTTTAAGGATTTTATATCCTTAAGATCCTTCTCGCCCGAGATCTACGACTAGCTCTTTTAGGCCGTAGTCTTTGAAACTTCTTTAAAAGCTCCTAGTAATTGATTAAATTCGGTATTAATTTTTATATATTCTCCGATTTATTATATCCCTTTTATTTAATAAGGTAGTTTTAATTTTTATTATTTAGAATCTCTTCTACCTTAAACTCCGTTTCTTCTTTAATCTAGAAATAAAAGGTATTTTATAAAAGTATATTAAAATTTACTAGTTTTAGTAAAGAGATATAAAATATTAAATATACTTTAGCGTTAGTTAGAAGATTTAATTTATAGTTAACTAGTCCTTTAATCTTCCTAATCGAAAATAGTCCGATTTTAACGTAGTTTAGTTTCTTATTTAGTCTTTTACTCTTTATATTCTTTATTAAGAAATATACTTTATCCCCCTCCTTTAATTAAAGATACTCTTTTCGATATTTATTTATTATTTTCTTTATTCGAGTATTTATATAATTAATTTAGGTTTATAGATCCTTATATAATATCTTTATATTTATTATAAAATTAAGGCCTTCTATATATTTAGTCCTTCTTTAAGTTCGAGGAATATATTAATATATTTATTATAGTTCGTGAAGAATAGTATAAACTTTATTGTATTAAACTAGTTATTATTAAATATTAATTAAATTATAAATAAAAGCCTTACTTAATTATTCTATTTTTTGTTAACGTAATATTATAAATATATTTCTATTATCTAGTTTATTCGCTCTATTTATTTATTAATCTATAGATAATATATAGTTAATATTCGTAATTTAGTTTTAATAGTACTAACTAGTATCTTCTAATAGTTAGATATAAATTATTTATTTTAGTTAGAAGTAATTAATTTAAATATCCCGTAATCTTTAATTAATCGATTTAATAGTATAAAGACGACTTATTCTACCTTATAAATTTCCTTAATTAGTATTATTATAGTATATTTATTAAGTTTATTATAAATTATTATAATAGAGTTAAAGGCCTCTATTATAATAAAGTCCTTCGATTTTAGTAATTTAATAACGAAGTTTATTATAATATCGTCTTATAGTATCTCTAGTACTGAGGCGAACTAGATTTAATTATATTTAATATATCTTATAAACTTGTTCTACTAATATTTAATATATTTTTTAATATATTTCTCGACGTATAACTTTAGTCCCGGCGCGTTGTATTCTTTATAAATAAATTTTATAATTTTAATAACTCTAGGATATCCTTAAACTAGATTATTATAATAATCTTGGATAATTTCCTTAAGATATCCCTTGGGAAGATACGTTTTCTTATTATATTTTAATAATTTAATTTATAGTTACTAACTTTTTAGCGTCCTAGTTAAGATATTATTCTTATAATTTTTCCGGATATTATTAATAATTCCGGGAATAGAGATATATAATATCGCTACTAGTTATTTTACTAGGACTAGCGATCTATCCTATTATTAAACGAGGACTAGTTATATTATTATATTCTTTTCCTCTATATAGTCTCCTCGTTTATTAAATATATCGGCGCGACCGTTATCCTTTCCTAGAGTATAGAAAATTTTGAATTTATATTATCTTAATAGTTCTAATTATTTGATTTATCTTCGATTTAACTACTTTATCGTCGTAAAGTTAAGAAGATTCTTATAGTTTATAAAGATAGTAAAATCCGAGTAGTTTTTTATATATACCCTCTATTATTCTAGTAAGGCTACTACTACTAGTAATTCCTTATTATAAATATTATAGTTTTATTCTACTAGTAATATTTTCCTAGAATAATATATAATAGGGTATTATTTACCGTCTCTTTATTAAAGTATATAAGCGTTTATTATTAAATCTAAAGCGTCGGTTTCGATTCGAGCTAGTTCGTTACTCCGAAAGGAATATAGTACCGGCGGTTTCTCGTAGGCCTCTTTAAATACCTCGAAAGATTATTATTATTCTTTTCTTTATTAGAAAGCGATATTTTTCTTTATAATATTTATTAATAGTAAGGCCTTTTTAGAGTAGTCTTTAATAAACTTTTTATTAAAATTTATAAATCCTAAGAAACTCTATACCGTCTTGACGTTATATAGTATAGATTATTCCTTAATACTCTTAATCTTTTTAAGGTTTATATAAATACCTCTAGTATTAATTATAAACTTAAGGAATTTAATTAATTCCTTATAAAACTCGTACTTCTTTAGTTTAAAGAGAAGTTTAGTTAATAATAAATAAATTAGGATATCTTATATATATTAAATATATTCTTCCTTATTAGTAGAGTAGATTAAAATATTATCGAGGTATATAATTACTATTATATTTAAATATACTTATATAATATTATTAATTAATATTTAGTAGGTTACTAGTACGTTAGTAAATCCGAAGGGTATTACTAGGTATTCGTAATAATTATATCTAGTTTTAAAGATAATTTTCTACTCCTCGCCTTTCTTTATTCGAATTAAATTATACGCGCCTCGAAGATCTAGTCGCGTAAAGATTTTTATTATTATAAACCGATTTTATAACTCGTAGATATTTAGTAGAGGGTACCGATTCTTTATTATAATATTATTTAACTTTTAGTAATCTATATATAGTCGTAGACTTCTATCCTTTTTTATTATAAAGAGGATTAAATAACCTATCGATAATTTAGATTCTCGAATAAATCTCTTTTTTAGGTTCTTATTAATATACCCGCGAAGTACTTTAAGTTCCTTTTTTAATAAAGTATAAATAGATTTAAATATCGGTTATTTACTAGGTTCGAGTTCGATTTTATAATCTTATAATTAATATTTAGGTAATACTTTTATAGTTATTTCTTCTTAAAAGAGATACTTTTATTATTAATACTCTTTAGGGATATTAAGAGGTTTATTTTTATTTTTATCTTTAGAAATTTTTATTTATTCGCCCTACTAACCTCTTTAATTAATATATATCGAGTCGGATCTTTATATAAAGTTATTTTTATTCGAGAATAAAGTATTATAAACTTCGACTAGGTTATAATTTAATTTCTTATTTATAACTATCCTTTATAGGTATATAAATATTATACTAGCGATATCTTTAATATACGAAAATATAAATACTCCCTTCTTTTAATCGATTATTAGATTATATTTCTTTAATTAAGGTATCTTTAAAATAATATAATAAATAATTATTTTTATTATATCGAAAATAATTTCCTTATAGTAGCGTTGAATAATAATTAGTAGTAGGAATATTTTCTTATTTACTCTTCCTATTAATAACTTCGACCCGTTAATTAATTAAAATTTATATTATTTTTTCTTTTCTCGAGTTAGTAGGTTAATTACCTAAGTTATTATTCGAGATATAAAGTTACTAGTTACTCCTGAGTTTATTATTATAACGACTTTATATCCGTTGATTTTTACTAGTATTTATATATATATACCGTATTAAGCTAAATATAGATATTATTTTAAAATTAGTACGTTAATCTCTTTATATTTCTCTTTAATACGAGGGACTAGTCTTTTCTCGATAAAGATAAGAACTTATAATACTCTTTAGATTCGAAGTATCTTTCGTAATCTTTGGTTAAATAATAGTATTATTTATTCTAGTTATAGTATTTCGTCTTCTTATTATATCCTATCTAGTTTCGTAATTATAACTATTATTCTTTATCGTGGCCTAGAAAGATTTGATTCTCCTTTTTCTTAACTAGGTACTATGAATAATTATCTCTAACGTAGTTATTCTATTAATTATAATTATATCCTAGTTTTATAATATACTTTCGCTCTCTTAAACTATTGTAATAGTATTTATAGTATTCGTTTACGTATATTAACTAGTATATATCTTTATATCGTGGGTGATATTTATTATAAATATAATTAATTTTAGTAAATTATTTTTTCTCCTTCTTCTTTTCTTCGGGTTTCTCTTTTAATATAATAGATTAAGTTTTAGAGTTATCGAGATAATCTACTACCTAAAATTATTCTTTAGAATTTATTATATTTTATTCTTATTCCTACTCTTCCTTTAAATCTTCCTTTAGAGTTTTATTATTATTATTATTTAATTCTTCGAGCTCTCGAATTCTTTAGGCGATTTCTTTTTTAATATTCCTTTATTTCTTTAATAAATCGTTAAATATAGTATCGTTTTATATTAAATCTTTAAGGGACCTAGTTACGCTATCCGGTATCTCCTTCTTAAATATATTTAATTATTATCGATTTATTATATTTTTCGAATAATAATTCCTAGCGATATAGCCCGGTTTATTATAGTTATAATAATTTATTATTTTCTTACCCCTTTATTATTATTTACTCCTTTTCTAGAATCCTTTTATAAGTCCTTTTTTAGTGAAATCGAGTTCTATTAATATATAATTATACGGGTTAAGTCTTTTATAGCGGTAACGACTAGTTAAATTATATTTATTACTATAAACTCCTAAACGTCTTTATCCGTTAACTCCTCCGTTATAGTATTTCTTTATTATATATTCGTATAACTTATCGTTAACCTTAATTACTTATTCTATAAATATATCGAGGTCTTTTATACTAGCTCCGATTTATATAAATTTGTTTTTTAAATTATCTTTTAAACCTTATCGATATATTATTATAAATATAGTATTATCTTAGTCCGTTAATATTATATAATATTAAAACTGCGCCGAGTAATCGAATATAGACTTTTATTATATTAAGTACTAAATAACGCGAATTATTATATTATTTTCGTTAAATAGTTTAAATATATAGCGAATCTCGGTTTTAAATTTAAAGAAGTTCTTTATCTAAAGCTTTATTAATAAGTTATTAATATTATATATTATTTTTATATAGCGCTTTAGGAATAGTTTAATCTATTTCTATATATTACCTCTTATATAGGTTATTACGAAGGTTATTTATTTAATAATTAATATAGTATTCTTATTAAATATAAAGAATAACTAGAGTTATAATAATTAGTCGTTAAGTTTTTCGCGCTCTTTATAGTAATAGTCTAGGCGGGCGACTTTAATACGGTCCCCTTCTTTTATAATATTACGTTTTTTAGTACTATTTTAGGTATTTAGGGCTAGGGCCTTTATTAATTTTAAAATATTTATTTTAAAAGTACTTAAAGTATTAAGGCTCTCCGTTTAATATTTTAATATAATATCGATAAAACCTAGATTAGTACTCGTTAAAAGGAGTATTAAAGATTAAAGAATAATAGGCTTTATATTAATATAAAATAAAACTAAATAAATTTAATAAATTTAATTAATAGTTTAATAAATATTTATATCTAGAATCTATAATTGAAAGTTTTAAGGGAAGTTAAATACGAAGCTCCTATTTACTAGGAAAATACGTAGTTTATATAGAAGAAGGAAACTACGCTACTTATTTATTTACTCGTTTATTTCTTCGTTAAGTAACTAAATAACTAAGCGTTTATCCGTTTATTAGTTTATATACTACGTCGAGTAGTAAATAGTTTCTTAGTCTATTAAGTATACTAAATTTATTAAGGCTCGAAGAGAACCTTAATTATAATACTATAATCTTCGATAATAATAAAAGCGCCTTCGATTAAAGTAGTATTATTAAAGATATAGAACGAAGGTAACTAGACTTTAAAACTACTTTCAATAAAATATACTAAATATTTCATATACTATTCGATTCTCTAAAGACTACGGGTATTTTTATATTAAAAGTAAAAAAGGATCTTTTTTTTAAAAAACTTAATAAAGAGTTTATTAATAAAGATACTAGAAAATTGAAAAGAGTATATACTAATCTATTAATTAAAATATATAAATACTTTTATAAAAATATAAAATAGGATAATTAATAGAGATAAAGATTCTAGGTCGTAAATTAAATTTAATCCTAAAAAGACCTTTATAACTCTATAAAATAATATTAATAAAAATCTAATTAAGAATTCGGAATCTAGGCTAAAATTAGATTTAGGATATTATTTATATATTTCTATATAGAGGCCCTAGTCTAGATACTATTGAAAGTTAAAGTTAAAAAAAAGATTATTTAATTAATATATAGTATATTTAGAGTACGAGATATAACTAGATACGTATTTCTAGTAACTTATATATTCTCGATATTAAATATATAGAAATCGAGGCTTCCGGAGTAATTATTGAAATATTAACTTTTTTTTTAAAAAGAGGCGATTTATTTCGAAGTAGATTTAAATATAATATTATTAAATTAAACCTCGATATTTCTATAATAGAATTAGCGCTTTAATTAAATTTTAATATATTAGAGTTAAATTCTTTATAAATAATTAGTTATAAAGTAGTAGTATATTATATATATTTATACCCCGTTATAAAGCGCTAGTATATTATATATTTTTTACTTTATTATTTCTATAATATTATTATTTATTAATACGGGGTTCTAGTTTGAATATCGCGGGGTTATGATATTTAATAATATTATATCAAGTTAATATTCCTCTAAATTATTAGAATTTTTAAAAATTAGTTTTATTATTAAATTTAAAATTTAAAAACTATTTAATAATAAACTTTATTATTATTCTATATTTTTTATATTATTATTAAACTACTAACTCTATACTAGTAATTTTCGATTTTATAATTTTAATTTTTTAATTTTTTTAAAGAAAAAGTTTATTATTATTATAATATCGGGTTTAACCTCGAAATATTTAAAAGAATTTAATAATAATAATATTAATCAAATCCTCTCCGATAACCCGCGTAGTAAAAATATTAGTAAAATCGGAGATATTATTACTCCCGAAGAGATTTTAGAAATAAAGTTTAAAATTATTAAAAAAGAAAATCTTCGTTTAAAATAATAATAAAACCTAGAGATATTACGAGTTTAAAATTAAAAATTATATAATCCTATTATTTCTACGCCCGTTAATAGAGTATTAATAAAATTTATTATTTCTAATAAAAATCCTCTAATTATTATATTTATTAATAAAATAATAATAAATTTAATTATATTTAATAGAGATATTTTTATTAAAGCGAAAATATTATATTTTAATAAAATATATTTTTATAAAAGTATAAACGAAAGTAAATATTTATATTAATTCCGCGATATAAATAGTAAGTTTTTAATTAATCTTAAATATTTTATTAACGATTATTTAAAAATTATATATTATATAAACTTATTAAAAAAAAACTCTTTAACGTAATAATATAAATATTATAATTCTAATAATTTAATTAATATTATATTTAGTTTTTTTAAAAAGTTTCTTTTTAATTTAATAATAGTAATAATATTAAATAAATATATTTAAAAGAGAAGAGTAATAAATATAAAATTAATACTATTAATTCTTTATATTATAAAAATTATTTATTAATATTAGAGAATAAAAGACTATATTAAATCTAAATATCTTAATATAAATAAATTAATTATATATATCGGCGCGGTATTAATAAAAAATAATTTAATTTAATTTATACCTCGGAAGAAGGGTAAGAAAAATAATTAAAAAAAATATACTCTTTTATTTTTTCTAAAAATTAGATTACTCTTTAAAATTAAATTAAATAATTTATTACTTTAATTAACTCTAAAGTATAAATTAATTTAATTTTATAATAATTTATTATTAAAAACAATTTAGAATTTTATAATATTATTTTATTATTAATTAAAGTCATTAGCGAGTAAAATATATATTATTAAAATACGTATTAATTAAACTATTAAATAGTCGATAATTAAAATTAAAAGTATAAATATGATATTTTATTCTACGCTATGAACTTTAAAAGTTTAAATATTATTCTAGATATATTTAAATTACGTTAATTAAAGATATTAATTAATTCTAAAGCGAATTAATAACGGTTTAAAATTAATTTTAATAATTTATAAATTAAGGAATTAATTAAATTTACTAATAATTTTAAAAATAAACTAAATATATTTATAGTTATATATATTATAATAACACTAGGCGAATAAAAAGAACTTCTTAATTTAAAGATTTTTCAAGAATTTATAATATTTTATAATATTTTTTCTAATAAATAAACGAGTACTTTATTTATTTTTAAATAAAGAGATTATATTATTTAAATAAAAATTAATAAAAAACTACTTTATAATTTTTTTTATAATTTTTTTTAAATTAAATTATCGGAGTTATAGTATTATTTAGAATCTTTATTTTATAAAATTTAAATTCGTTATTTAATTTCTTTAACTAGAATATCTATTCTTTTTATATTTAAAAAAGATAATAAATTATATTTTTACGTAAATTACCGAGGTTTAAATATAATAATTATTAAAAATTAATACCCGCTACTCTTAATTATTAAAATACTAGATTATTTATATAATTCTAAAATCTTTATAAAGTTAGATCTTAAGGATATTTATTATAAAATCCGAATTAAAGAAAATAACGAGTAGAAGATTATTTTCCAAATTTATTATAATTATTTCGAATATTTAATTATACTTTTTAAACTCGCTAATATACCGGCGATATTTTAAATTTATATTAATTATATTTTTATAAATTTAATAAATATAATATATTTGAATAATATTTTAATTTATAATATTAAACCGGCGGAATATTAATAATATATTAAATAAATATTTAAACGATTATATTAATTCTAATTATTTATTTACTTTAAGAAATATTAATTTAATATTAAAATAATTGAGTTTTTAAATTTTATTATATTTATTAATAATATAATTATAAATCCGGAACGTATTAAAATTATTTCTTAATAATTTTAATTAAGAATTTATTAAGAAATATAAATTTTTTTAAATTTCGTTAACTTCTATAAACGATTTATTTATAATTATTTTAATATAACTATATTATTTATTAATTTATTTAAAAGTAGTAAAATAAATAAAAAAATAAATTTATTAAAATAAATAAACGGCGCGATAAAAGTATTTTAGATTTTATAAAATATATTCGTAAATACGTTTTTTCTATACTATTATAATCTTATTAAGAAATTCCGTATAGAGATAAATATTTCTAATTTTAATTTTAATTTTATATTATTATAATAAAACGAGGATAATTATTAATACTTTATAATATTTTAATCGCGGAAATTAAATCCTCTAAAATAGAATTATAAGATTTAAAATTAAGAATTACTCGTTATTATAATAATAATAATAATAAAATAATAATATTATTATTTAAAAAGTAGTCTTTATTATATTAAAATCTAAACTAATTATAATAATTTATAGAGTTTTATAAAATAGAAGAAATTAAATTTCAAATAAATTAGTTAAATATTTAAATTAATTATTTATAATTTTAAAATCTTTTATAGAGCGGGAAAATTAAATTTTATTAATATATTATCGCGGCGTTTTAATTATAAAAGAGTATTTTTATTAAATATTAAATTATTATTAATACTTTAGAATAAATTTACTCTTTAAACTAGTAATTAATTAATAGAAAATAATAATAAAATAAAAGTAGTAATAACTTCTAATTTTTAAATTATAGAGTTAAAAATAATAATTCTAAAGCGGGATATTATAATAGTATTTCTAATTATATATAATAATTTTAAATAATCTATTAAAATATTAATTCGAGAATTATAAATTTATAATAATTAGGGAAACTTTTTTCGAATTAAAATAAATATATTCAAAAATCGTCGTTATATAAAAAATAAAATATAAATTATAAACTCCGAGGAACTATTAAAATATAATAGTTATTTTTATATATTAAAGAATAAAACTCTAAAAGAAGAGTTTATAAAAAAATATTATAATAATTCTTTAATAAATTATTTTAATTTTACGAAATTATATAAATTATTTACCCGAAATTCCTTCTAGGAGGGTAACCTAAAATAAGTTATTAATTATACGAAAATTTACGATATATATTAGCGAATAAAGACGCCGCGATATTATTTATATAATAAATAAAATTCGCTTCCTATTATTATTTAATTATAAAAGTCGATTTTTATAAATTTTATAATTAATTTACTACTTAGTAAATATAAAAATACTATTTATAATATTATTTTTATCGTTATAATAGATTTATTAAAATAGTTAAATATATATCTATAATTATTAAAATTAAAATTAATACTATTTAATTAGCGGAAGTATTTTATTTTAAAATTATTTATCGTTATAATATATTTAATAGTATTATTAACGATAAAGATTCTATTTTTATAAATATTTTCTAATTAATTATATATTTTTAATCGAAAATTAAATAATACCTAAATACTATCTTTTACTTTTAAATAAATAAAATATTAAAATAAAATATTAAAATATTATTTATATATATTTATTAATAATAAATAAATTAATTAGACTAGATTATTACTTATTATAGAATTTTAAATTAATAATAATTAGAGTACCGTTATCGGAACGACGTTATTTTTCTATATATATAATTACTATCTTGAAATCTCTTAAGAGGTCGAGGACGATTCTAGAGAAAAAAAAATACTAATTATAATATTAATAAATTAAAAACCGGCTCTAGTAATTTAGGGTTTAAATTTATTATTTTAGATATTTAAAAGAGGCCTAGAATATTTTTAATACCCGATAATAATTTAAAGCGCCCGATAATAGCCCGATAATAATTTAATAATAATTTAGAGTTAATATATAATTAAATTCGGGTATTTAACGCGCGTAAATAATATTAAATATATATCTACTCTAGGGGCCGCTTTAAGGACTAGATTATATAATTTAAAATTTCAATTTTTTAAAATTCTTAATATTCTATAATTATCTTTATTAATAATAATAACTCTCTAGAATTATCTTTAATACTAATAAATTTTAATACTCGGAATCGATTAATTTAAACGAAATCCTCCCGGGGGTAATAATAATAATTATAATTATAATAGAAATTATAATAAAAGTTATAATTATAATTATAATTATAAATAAAATAATATATAGAGGTTATAGTTATAAATAAAAATTATAAATAAAAATAAAAATTAATAATATACTTTTAATTTAGCGCCCGTTAATAGTAGTTTTAAATTTATTTAATATATACCCGAGTAAATCTAGGCCCTTTAACTATATACTTCGGGTATATATTAAATAAATAAATAAATATCGTATTTAAAACTCCCGAGGCGCTCGTCGAGTACTTTAAATTATAATTAAATTATTTTTCATTTTATTAACGAAATAATAAAATATAATAATTATAAATTTTAAAGAATAAAATTATAAAGTATTTTTAAAATATTATTAAATTTTTAACTAAATAATATAATTAAATATATAAATTATAAAATTATAAAATTATAAAGTTAATAATTTAATTATATTTATAATAAAGAATTTAAATTAAAAATATTTAAATAAAGAATTATTCTATAAATTTATAAAACTCTTTAAAATTATTAATAAAATAAAATATAAATTTATTACCTATTATTATCCTCTATTTATAGAATCTATAATATCTTTTATATATTATTATTTAAATTATATTATTTTCGCGATTATATTAATATAACGGAGTTTTTTATATAAACCCCGAATTTATTAATAATAATAAATTATAAAAATTAAAAGAAGTAATTAATAAAATTAAAAATTAAAAAAGTATTTAATATAAAATTAAATAAACTAGTTAAGACGAAGAATATAAATAATAGTTATTAGATAAAGAGTTTATTAATATTAATAAATTAATTAAAGTTTTTAAATAAACGAGTAATAAATATAAATATATAAATATAATTAAAAAAGTTATTTAATTATAAAAAATAATAAAGTAGAGTAAATAAAATTAATATTAAAATTAAATATTACTACTTTTATATTAATATTTATATAACGAATATTCTCTTTTATATTTATAATTATATTATATAATTTAAGATATAATTAAAATTAATTTATTATTAAATTATTTATATATAATAACGATAAAATATTATATTTATAAAAATGTTTTTACTTTAAATATAATTTATATAAATATCTAGAATATATCTAGGTAAATTTAACTAGCGCCGATTTAAGAGAAAAAGAATTCGATATTATTATTATATTATACGAAAGATTTAGTTACTATCTAAATCTCTAGAAGAAAATATAATATTTTTAATATAATTTTTAAGTTTTTTAATTTCCTCGGGACTCTTTAAGTCCCGTTTATATTAACGAAAACTCTCGATCTTTTTTTCGAGAATTTTATTTATTAATTTAATTCTTTAATATACTAGTTCGTCGTCGTTAATTAATTCTATAAATTAATAAATATAGTAGAGATTTACCTACTAGTTATTATTATTTTATTATATATTTTACGTTACTAGGTAATTTATTATTAATTTATATTTACGTTTTTCTTCAAGAGTTTTATTACCGTTACGGGTATATTAATATATAAATTATTTAATTTTTCTCCGAAAAGACTTAGAGACTTTTTATTATTAATATATATTATTTTAAAATTTATAGTTATAATCTATTTTTACGTAATAGTCGATTCTATAATAATTAATATAATAGAGTATATAAAAAGAGGATATACCTCGAATATAATTATTATTAAACTAATAAAAATAGACCTAATAAAGAAATTACGAAGTATATTAAATTATTATTATAATTAATATTATATAGTCGCGCTAATAATGAACTAGTTATATTTACTAGTATATTTATAACTAAAATAAATTAATATAAATAAATTAATATTATTAGTAAATAGGAGCTATTTATAGAATTAGAAAATACTATATATAATAAGAATATTATTTATATATTAATTATAATATTAGAATACTATTATAAAATTAGAGTAATAATATATAAAAGAGGTTAAAAAAGTTATAAAACGAGAAAATAAATAAACGAGCGAGTTTATTTTAATAATAAACCGTCGCGCTGAATATTTTAATATTATTATATATTAATACGCGCCTCTACTCCGTTACCTCGGTTTTATTAATAAATATTATTATTATTATAATAGTTATATTATTATTAATCTCTAGGTATAATATTAAGGTTATATTATTTATATATAATACTTCGCTACTAGTATTTATTATAGTATAGTAAGAATATATAATAAAAGTAAATACTATTATTTCGTTACTAATATTATAAATACTAGAGGAATAATTTAATATATTATATTTATTATAAATACTATAAATATTATAAAAATAACAATATATATTATTTCGCTCCATTATTATTATATATTATAATATAGTAGAGACGAAAAAAATATTATTTATTTAACTATTATTATTATATATTAATACTATAGAGATAACTTTATAAATATATTATTTATTTATTATTAATACTATTATATAATAGAGGTAATATAATAATATTACTCTTTTCTTATTAATATTATTTAATAATATTATAGGAATAATTTCGTATCGCTCCGTAATTAATATTATATATTAATATTATAGGATTAAGCGGCCTATAGGTTTATTAAATAAATAAATAAAATTTAAAATTTAAATAGAAAAGAAACGGAGAGAAAAATAAATAATATCTTGAAAGAATTATAACTATTAGTTATTAACTAGTAGAAAGGGGAAATAAATTATTAATAAATTAAAATTTTTAATTAACGAGGTTTCTTTAATAGTTAGTAAATACTATTAATAACCTTATTAAAAAAATAATTATAGAACTCTTTTATTAGTAAAATAGTTTTATTAAAGTAAATATATAAATAAATTAATCAATTATAGAATTAATAATATAAACTAGAAAACTTTTTTTCTTTATCTCTTTATAGGGTTCAAAAGTTTTTTAATAAACTTCGATTAATTAATTAAATATTATTCCGTAACTAGTATTATAAATATTAAAAAATTAAATATATAATTTTATATTTAGATTACTATATAGTAATATCGTTATATTTAATATTTTTTTTTCTTTTTTTTCTTTAAGGAGTTTAAAGAGTTTTTAATAAATATCTTTTAATTAAAATATTAAAATATATAGAGAGTAAAATTTAAAGAAAGAAGTAATTATAAAATAATAATATATTATATATACCTACGCCCGCTATAAAGCGCTAGTATATTATATATATTTATACTCTATTATTTTTATAATATTATTATTTATTAATACGGAGTTCTAGTTTTAATATCCTAGAGTTATAATTTTTAATAATTTTATATCGAGTTAATATTCCCCTATATTATTAGAATCTTTAAAAATTAATATTATTATTAAATCTAGAATTTAAAAACTACCTAGTAATAAACTCTATAATTATTTTATATTTTTTATATTATTATTAAGTCGCTAGCTCTACGCTAGCGGCTTTAAACTTTATATTAATATTTTTTATACTATTAATATTTTTATTATTAAAGTAATTATATTTTAATAAATAATCTAATTTATATTAAAATTAAACTCGGAGAATACTAGATAATTTACTATTAATATCGTTAATAATATTTATTAAATATACGTAAATTATTTGAATAATTGATTAATATATTATTAAAGAAAGAAATTATAATTATTTTATTATTAATTATAAAGATAAAGTTTTTATAATATAGATAAAAAGTAAAATCTTATTTATTAAAAAAGTATTATATAAATATTATAAAAGCGAGTCTACTTATTAATAGTTTAGAAATTATTAGAAAACGTCGAAGAGTAAATTATACTATATTGAAAACGATAAATATCTAGAGGATACTTCTAGTGATAATATATAAAGTACTCTCTAGGCCGTGAATTGATATAAGAGAATCAAGTATACGTGAGTTCCAACCTTACTGCTATACTTGATAATCTAGAATTGGGGCTGTAGGAATCGGCTTTTTCCATTCAATACCTAAGCGGAGTTATTTTTGTACGGTAATAATATAGTCTAGCATAGCACGCAGAGAAAGCGAAGCGCTTAACAGTAGTAGTCCCCAATGTATGAGCTCCAAAAGTAGTCTCGATAACGCCAATAGCACGAGGGAACCCTCTCCGATCATCCCTTTTCGAGTCCCTGGCCGTCGACAATCTCATATTGTTGTAGCCTGACCATTGCCTAATGGCTAGCTCTCGACCTGGTCTGTCCTCATGAAGACCCTTCCCACAGCTGCACTATCGCTTCATGCCTGCGCCATCGCTTCATACATGCTCTATCGAATATAAGTTTGCCTGAATATGGTTCACCAACCCTTCGGCATCCTTCTCGATCTCAGGATCCTGCTTGACAGCCTGCTGCAATAGCAATGGACTTTTACTTCAGCTTGCTGAAGTAAAAGTCCCTCTTCCTCTCCAAGTCCTCAACCGTAGACTTCAGCGGCGTATTTTCCTCCTGCCCATAATGTCACGTTCCTTTACGAGACCTTCAACCTTTCCTCCATTCACCACGGGCCGTGTGCTTTTCGCTGCAGGTGTAGTTGTAGGAGTATCAACGGCACACGTATACGCTCCCTAGCAGCGCCGGCGCAGTCCTCCGAACACCCACACCATCGCAGGCTCCAGTCCTCGTAGGCGGCGAGAGCCTGACACGATCCTCAAACTGCGGTCTCGTTGTTGGCACTTCAACCCTGCCCCCAGGCACTCAAGCAACCATAGCAGCGCCTCATGGCTACTCCATCAATTCATGCCAGCTCCGTCGCTTCATGGCTCCGCCTTCGCTTCATACCTACTCTGATTTGCCCTTTGGTGGCTTCCTCTTCCTAGTACATTTCCCCAATGCTCACAGTCGGCCTATTTCTTGCTCTTAAGGTCTTCCACAGCCCGCAAACGACCCATTAGATCTCCACGGCACTGAGAGACACAGGCGAAGTGTTGAGGGTAGAGTAGCCGAAGGTATGTTCAGGACGCTGATAATGATGGAGGCGATGGAGGGGTCCCTGCTTTTTGAGTAAGCGAATGAGGAAGAGCATTTTGTGGGCACTCTGTCGAACGAGGAAGAGTATTCTCTCTGCAGAAATCAATACATATACAGAGCTTGAAGACGCGTCACCAGGGTGGACGAAATTGGTCGAGTATGTGCGTGGCTGCGGGCTAGCTCAATGTGGCTACTTCTACCGAAAGCTTTCAGTGCTTTCTTGGTGTACACAAGAAAACGAAATTCTACATAAAATTCGCGCACTTATACTGTCATACTTCCATTCCAAGCTCATAGCAACAGCATACGCAAAGGGAAAGCAACACCAAGATACCATGTTAAAGATCGGTATTCGTGTGAAGCACAAGTTGCCCCAGTGACCAAATTCATAAAACTAATAGCTCGAACGACAGGATATGCTTGGATAGTCTGCATGCACAGTAGCACCCAGCTTCTACTGTCCATAGGTACGACCCTTCTCATGGCAAGTGTGGAGCAGAAAAACGAACTTCGAGCTGATCCAACGATGATTGCAGAGGACAAAGTATTAATACGGAATGCTCATGAAAGCCTGTCGCACGGTGACCCATCCTCTCTTGAATTGTTGGAAGCTATCCTAACGCTCCGTGGAATGACAGGATTGGCACAAGAGTGTCCCCTTCCGTCCACCGCATTCAATCTCAATCTCGCCGACTTGCTCGCCCTCCACCTTCTCCTCCGCCACTGTTACGAGTACTTGTATACGCTAACTCCGCTACACTCCCATCACGACCTACAGCTGCATTCACTACCGTCTCTCGGTCCTTCTTCAGTGATCGAAGCAGAAGCAAGCAAAGAGGGGGATCTTGTAACACTACAACATACTGGAGACTTCATGTGGCAGCAAATATCACCAGTACATGGCCTCTTGAACGCACCAAGTATCTCCATCATCTATGTCGGCTGCGCAGGCGAGTCTCCTCGATGACCTAGATGCTCCCTTGCGTCGTTGTATCCAGGAACTCGAAGCCAGTTACCAAAGTCGACAGGAGGCCCTACTCGAGGACTACGAAGATACCAAGGCCAAATTCTTGGAACAGTACCCCGACACGGAATTTGAAGTGGTGCTAACATCCCAGGCCATCGAAGCTGTAAGATGGGCCTTACCGGGGTATCTAGAGGCCGTCGACCCCCAGGCACAAGGCTCTCTCCAATCGCTCAGAAAATCGCATTGGGCACTAGAACGAACAGACGTGCTACAGTACTTCGATAGATTAGTACTCCTATCCCGGCGCTTCCTTACTGAATTGGTCAAATTCTCGAAAGCCACGGTTGAGGACGAGCAGATACCGTTTGCTACTGCGTACACGGCCATCAAGGAAGCACAAGCAGCCCGTACTTCTCGATCGAAACGCGGAAAAGGTCTTGATTCCCATAAGTTATGGCAGGTTAATGAGATGAAGCAAGGTATGGCACGATTAAATAGCGTAGGACCTAGCGGAGCGAAGCGGAAGAGGGTAGACGCAGATGAGGAAGTAGGAGTCTGATCCCTAGTTGGTATATAACGGGTAGCTAATATTCCTAGGATGACGACGAGCTTGACGACAGCGAAATTGCCGCCGAGCCCGCACTGAGCACGAGACCAACCTCCAAGCGTGGTGAAGGCCTACCTAGTATATCTTCAGACCCTACAATTCAGAAACGCCCCTTGCCTGCCGTCGTGGTACCGGACACTTCCAAAAAACGCGGACAACGTCAACGAGGTCGACCACGTATTCGGAAGTAGGATAATTCAGCTGCACCAGAAACCCCAGAATTCACGTCACGAACAAGCAAGCAAGCCAAGAGTCGAAAGCCTGTGGTATTTGACGAAGATGGTAGCCGAAGTCCCAGCATTGAAAGGGGTAGAGGTGGTGCACACGATCTCAGCGACGATCACGACAGTATTGGTGGAGCTGAAGATAATGGGGAAGAAGGTGGACGAACTAGTGGAGATGACGAGGGGCAAGCTAACATACCAGAAGGTGGACAAGATAGCGTGCAAGGTGGTGATGGCAAGGGTTCCCGGGGGGGAGGGAGTAGAGAAGGCCTCGATTGTACCATCGACGATGACGACCAGCCGCTTTCCTATGGGTTAGAGGAGGGCCCATTCAATAAACAATGCCATCCAAGCATAGATAAGGGTGATATTGCTCTGGATAGATACCTCGATCCGACCCTACCGTTCCCAACTCGGTTGCCCGACTCCACCGCAACCTATCAGATCGAGGAATCTCAAAGCCTTCGATGCTCACGTACAAGCAGAATTCAGCGCGTTATACCGTCGCCTTCAAGAAGAGCTTCAGAGCCGTCTGTCCCAACAAGGCCTGATTTTGATGGAAAGCAACGAGCAGAAGAAGTCAGTAGAAGAAGATATGGCGCAAACGCGACAAGCAATCTCCAAGAACAAGAAGCGGTGCAAGGGCCTTCAAAAGAGTGCTAATAAGACTAAGCGGCAACTCGACGAGCTAGATGAATCAGGAGAAGGAGAAGCATCTGAGTCTGACAAAGGGGATTGGTCGGTGGGACAGGAATCGGATCAAGAGGTTGCTGGCATGCATGGCACTATCAAAACTCAGATGAAGAAGTACTACACACTCCTCGAAGAGCGAAGCGCGCGCGCTGCAACGGCACTTGATAATGGGCGAGCACGATTGATGCAGATTGAAGCCCAGGAAAAGGCTACCGTTGAAGTATGCATGGCCAATCAGGCCGACCTGGATGAATGGAAGGCGTATTCTAGGACTTGGCTGGGAGTGTGGCGTCGGCGTTAGGGACTGCTTCGTCTACGAATGACTCTGATGGCCAGAGGACGCAATTGCGCGCGGATTCGACGCGATGTGTATGACGAATGTATATATCTTACGTTGTGTTATAGCTGTGTCTTTTACCTACTCTCCTTTCGACTTTTAGTCGTTGGCCTTTCTTGTACGAAGATAGCCACGCCGTGCTAGAGAATAAACTAGCTTTTCCGTCGTTTTCCGAATATCGAGAGTGGATAGAGGCGCGGTACGGAAAACACGAGAGGAGCTGCTAGTGAATTCACTAGATTAATATTCTCGTGCAATACAAGAAGAGGATCTTATATGATTACGAGAACTAGATTCTCGTGAATTATAAAAAATATATAGAGTACTTTATATTTAAAACGTATTATTATATAGAATTTAAAAGTAATTTAGTTAATTTTTATTTCGAGAATATTTATAGATTTTCTAAATCGATTTAAATTAATTTTTATTTTATTTTATTTTTAATTAAAATTAAAATTCTTTATTCTTTAAACTCGGTTTTTTTAAAAATATAAATAAAATATTTTTATTTATTTTTCTCTCGCCTAGATTTTTATATATTTTAATATATATATTAATAAATTAAAAATCGAGTTTAATAATTTAAAATTTAAATATAAAATATTTAAAATACTCGAAATAAATTCGGAGTATTTAAATAATTTTAAATATATATTAAATATTTATTAAATACTCGTCGAGTAATTTAATATTCGATAAATATTTAATAAATATTAAAATCTTTATAAATATAATTTAAATCTAAAATTTTAGAAGTTTTAATTTTAAAAAATTATATAATTTATTATTTAAAATTTTATAATTTTATAATTTTTTTTATTAATAATATTAATTTTATAGAATAATTTCTAAAATTAATAAATTTTAAATTTTCGTCGTTAATTAATTTATACGAAATTTTTATAAAAGTAATATTTAAATTATATATTATAATTTATAATAATAGAGTTAAAATTATAAATAAAGATTTTTAATTATAATATTAATAAATTAAAATTAAAATATATAATTTATTTATTATTAATTTAATATTTATTTTAAAAATATTTAATATATATTTAATTAATTTTAATACTTTTAATTATATATTTCGAATTTATATTAAATTAATAAATAAATATTATATTTAGAGTTTTTAAAATACTCGTCGAGTATTTTAAATTATAATCGAGTTATTTATTATTTTATTAATATAATATATAAAAAATATATATTATTTATATTAAATAATAATTTAAATATTAAATAATTTATTAAAATTAAAATTTAATAAAATTTAATAAAATTTTAATTTTAATTGAAAAATTACCTCGATATTATAGAAAAATATAAAATTTATATAATATCTCTTTATAATTTATTTTATTATTTATATTTTAAAATTAATAATTATTAAATTTAATATTGATTTTAAATATTAAAAATTCTTATTTCTATTTTTAATATAATATATATATATTATTTATATTATAAAATAAATTCGTAGAATAATTAATATATAGAAATATATTTATAATAAAAATAATATATAATATTAAATAAAAATTAATTTATAATTTATAATTAAATAAAGATTTTAAAATATTAAAATATTTTTTATTATTATAATAAATATCTTTTTTCTTTATTTA